>Ga0208686_1000014_pt1 | contig 150706 bp, 132 predicted proteins | sample June2015DPH_6_50_FD_184694 | JGI IMG/M metagenome (GOLD analysis project Ga0208686, IMG submission 184694) | Peatland microbial communities from SPRUCE experiment site at the Marcell Experimental Forest, Minnesota, USA - June2015DPH_6_40... | ecosystem: Environmental > Terrestrial > Soil >... | reverse complement strand
GACGCTGGCGAAGTGGGCGCAGGAAGCGGCGAAGTAGGGAAGCGAGCCAAACGCGCCCTTCGGTCGCTAGAGCTCTCTCAGGGCAGGCTCTGTGGATTCACGCCGACTCGCCCAGATTCCTAGCTACGCAAAAAGCGCTTGCTCGGAATGACAATTTACTTCCTCTCGTTTGCAAATAATTCTTGACGGTGGTACCGTCACGCTTCCCCGATGCGGCAGCGACTTGAGTACACGGCAGCCTGGCCGTTTATAAAAATCCTCGGTATTTTGCCGCGGCCTCTGGCACGAGGCATTGGCATTGGCCTGGGTTGGGTGGTTTATCTTCTGCACGTGCGATTGCGGCAGGTGGGTATGCGCAATCTCGCCTTGGCGTTTCCGGAAAAAAGTGAGGCGGAGCGGGCGCGGATTCTGCGCGGAGAGTTTGCTTCGCTCGGGCGTCAACTGGCGGAGGTCTGCCACTTTCCCAAGTACACGCTGGAAAACGTTGAGCAGGTTGTGGTGTATGACGGGCTGGAGAATTACGAGCGGGCCTATGCGCGCGGCAAGGGGGTGCTGTTCCTGACCGCGCATTTTGGCGGCTGGGAGCTTTCCGCGTTTACGCATTCGATGCACGGACACTGGATGCATGTGGTGATGCGGGCGCTGGATAATGAGTATCTAGACCGCCTGATCCGACAGTACCGCACGATGCATGGCAACAAGACCGTGGACAAAGACAACTTTGTGCGCGGGCTGCTCTCGGCGATGCACGCGGGCGAAGTTGTGGGCATGCTGATGGATACGAATATGACTCCGCCGCAGGGAATTTTTGTAGATTTTTTCGGCATCCCTGCATGCACGGCGAGCGGGCTGGCTCGAATTGCGCTGCGCACCGATGCGGCCGTGGTGCCGACATTCACGATCTGGGACGCGGCGCTGGGGAAATACCGGCTGCGGTTTGATCCGGCGGTGGAGTTGGTGCGCACAGGCGACCTGGAGGCGGACATCAAGGCCAACACGCAGAAATTTAATTTGATTATTGAAGACTACGTGAGGAAGTATCCGGAGCAGTGGCTGTGGGTGCACCGGAGGTGGAAGACGCGGCCGCCGGGGGAGAAGGCGTTGTATTGACGCGCACGCGTCTGCGTCCGAAGGACGCCTGACAATAGCCCGGCGTTTTAACGCCGGGTGGTCGGGAATTCGGAAGCGCATCCCGTAGGGATGCCTGAATATCCCCGCACGTGCTTCGGATCATATTCCACGCCGTTCTTCTTCAAGAATGCGAGAAATTCTTCTTCATAATTATGCTTGCGATGATGTTCCGCTTGGCTCCGGATGTAGGCGATGGTGTCTTTCTTTTGCGAGATTCCGAGGGTGAAGGCGCCGTAGCCTTCTTGCCCGGCGAATTCTGATTTGAATTGTTCGTTCATCCAATGGGAGGATGCGCCTTTTACCAATTGCATGGCTTTGGCTAAGGTCAGGGTTGCGGGTAATGACAGCAGGATGTGTACGTGATTTTCGGTTCCGCCGACCATGAGCGCTTTGAATCCGTTCTTGCGAGCGATGCCGCCGAGGAAGGACCAGAGTTGTGGTTGCACCTCAGGCGAGATTAGATTGCGGCGTTGCTTGGTGGAGAAGACGCAATGGATGAGTTCAGAGACGTAGGTGTGGGACACGGTAGGCTCCGGGGGAGAGTTCAACCGTCCCTACGGGACGGGGTTCCAACATCCCACAATCGTACCCGGCGTTGAAACGCCGGGCTATTGTCAAACGTCCTCCGGACGCCTTTCGTTCCCGTATTGGCACAATTCGTCTTCCTGTAGAATCGAATCTTCCTATGAAAACATTCGAACAAATCGCGGAGCTGGAAAAGAAATATTTGCTGGGGACTTACAATCGCTATCCCCTCGCGTTGACGCGGGGGAAGGGCGTATTTCTTTACGACCTTGACGACAAGCGCTATCTCGACTTTGTTTCGGGACTGGGGGTGAATGCGTTGGGGCACGCGCATCCGCGGATCGTGAAGACGATTCGGGAGCAGGCGGGGAAGCTGATTCACGTCTCCAATCTTTATTACCACGAGTATCAAGGGGCCCTGGCGGAGAAGTTGTGCACGCTCTCCGGGCTTAGCCGTGCGTTCTTCTCGAACAGCGGGACTGAGGCCATCGAGGGGTCGATCAAGCTGGCGAGGCTAGCGGGACATCGTGCGGGTGGCGAGGCAAAGTGCCGGCTGGTGGCGCTGCAGGGGTCGTATCACGGGCGGACGTTTGGAGCGCTGTCGCTGACCGGGCAGGAGAAGCATCGCAAGGGATTTGAGCCGCTGCTGGAAGAAGTGACTTTTGTGGAACAGAATGACGTGGAAGGTTTGCGGGCGGCGGTGAACGACAACACCTGCGCGATTGTGCTGGAGCCGATTTTTGGCGAGGGCGGAATCTACGAGTGTTCGGTGGAGTTTCTGCGAGAGTGCCGGGCGGCGGCGGATCGGCACCGGGCGGCGCTGATCTTTGACGAGATTCAGTGCGGACTGGGGCGTACGGGTACGATGTTTGCGTTCCAGGGCTTTGGCGTCACTCCGGACATTGTGGCGATCGCGAAGCCGATTGCAGCGGGACTTCCGCTGGGGGCATTTATCGCGAAGGAAGAATTTGCCAATGCGATTGCGCCGGGACAACACGGGACAACTTTTGGCGGCGGTCCACTGGCTTGCCGCGTGGCGCTCGAGTTTTTGGCGATCGTGGAAGAAGACAAGCTGCTGGATAATGTGAATGTGGTTGGCGCGTACTTGCAGCAGGAGTTGAAGATGATCGTCGAGAAGAGCGCGGCGGCTAAGGAAGTGCGCGGGCGAGGATTTATTCAGGGGATCAATCTGGAGATTCCGGCGCGGCCGATTGTGGATGAGGCGCTGGCGGAGGGCGTCCTGTTCAACAGCACACAGGATACGGTGGTGCGGTTTTTGCCTCCGTTCTTGCTGGAGGAGAAGCACGTGGACAAGGGGATACGGGTGCTGAAAAAGCTGCTGAGGAAGAAGCGGAAGGCGGCAGCGTGAGGATTTGCGTGAGTACGCCCCACGAGAAAGCGTCGAGCGAAAGGCTTTGCGGCGCTGGCCACGACGTCGGGTAATAGGGATCCTTCGACTGCGCCGATGGTTCGCTTCGCGATCCATCGGCTGCGCTCAGGATGACACAGAAAAAACGGGGAGCCGGAGCTCCCCAAGTGAAGCGAACAGAGGCGATGTTCATTTAAATAGAATCGCGCGGTGGGGAAAAAGTTGTCCGGAAAGAGAGAAGAATTGACGGTGCTGACGGCGGAGCGGGAAAAGTCTTCCGCGAGCTTTCCAGGGTTCAGTCCGGGCGTAGAGGAATGCTGGATGGACCTGGATGGAGCGCGCATGCGGTATCTGCGCGCAGGTTCGGGACCGGCGCTGATTCTGGTGCATGGGTTATTGGGATATTCGTTTTCCTGGCGCTTTACGATGCCGGCTTTGGCGCCTCACGCGACGGTGTATGCGCCGGACATGATGGGGGCGGGATTTTCGGATCGCGTGCCGGGGATCGATTATTCGATGCGGGGAACGGCGCAGCGTCTTCTGAGATTTATCGAACGCCTGGGAATTTCTTCGTTTGATTTGTTGGGGACTTCGCATGGCGGGGCGGTTGCGATGATGGCGGCCGCGGAATGCCTGAGCGGGAAAGCCGGGCTGCACTTGCGGCGGTTGGTGCTGGTGGCTCCGGTGAATCCGTATTCGGCGCACGGGCGGCGGCTGGCACCATTTTTTGGCACGAATTTTGGTGCTGCCCTGTTCCGGCAGGTAATCGCGCGTACGCGCTTCTCCTATCCCTATTGGCACAGGCGCCTGTATGCTGACCGTCGCCGTATTCCGCCGGGAGCTCTTGCCGGTTACGAGGCTCCGCTGGCGAAGCCCGGGTTGTTTGAGCATGCGCTGAGCATCGTCCGCACCTGGACTGAAGATTTGCGCGAACTGGAGGCGACCCTGCCGAAGTTGGCGAGCGTCCCTACGCTTTTGATGTGGGGCGAAAAAGATCCCGCAGTATTTGCTTCCTCGGCCGCGCCGCTGGCGAAATACTTTCCGAATTCCGAGTTGATCGTTTTTCCCGGGATTGGGCATCTGCCCTACGAAGAGTGTCCGGAGGAGTTCAACCGAGTATTGATTGAATTCCTGACGCGTGAGAAGCTTCCTGCCTGAGCAACTTCGGCCCGCAACATTCCAATCATGACCCACCACATTCTCACGCTGCTGCGCGACGCGCTGGTGCACTACGGATACTGGGCCGTGGCAGCCGCGTTGTTGTTGGAAAGCGCTGGGTTGCCCCTGCCTGGTGAGACCGTGCTGCTGCTGGCCAGCTTCCTGGCGTATTCCCAACATGAGTTGCGATTCCCCTGGATCATTCTGGTCGGGACTGTGGCCACGACGGTGGGCGGAGAGTTCGGCTTTGCTCTGGGCCGACACGGGGGACGTCCGCTGATCGAACGTTACCGGCACGTCTTCTCCATTCGCGCGGAGAGCGTGGCGAGGGCGGAGCGGCTTTTCGAGCGGTACGGATCGGCAACTGTTTTTCTGGCACGATTTCTCTTCGGTATGCGCGTGCTGGCCTCGCTGCTGGCGGGAGCGCTGCACATGCAGTGGCGGAAGTTCGTCCTGTTCAACTTCTTGGGAGCAGCGGTTTGGGTGACAGCGATCTGCAGCGCGGGATATTTGTTTGGCGGACATTGGGGGCGGCTGGCCAACGATCTCAGGCGCTTCGATTTAGTGGTTAGCATTGTGGTTGTGGTGGCCGCGTTGTTGCTGTGGTGGAGAAGCCGCAGGCCGCAGCTGGGTCTGTAGAGCGCACCTTATCAGTCAACTTCTGTACATGAGGATTTCGGCGAGCGGCAGCTTATACTGTGCGGGTGTCTCGGGCGTGCCGGCGTGCAGGCGGGGTCCGTGGCCATTGATTTTCGATCTTACCGGCGGCGTCCGCGCCGGAATTCCGACGAGGAGGAACGTATGAAGAAAATCGGGTTCTTGACACTATTGATCACAGCAACGCTCTTGTTGACCATGGCTTTAACAGCAGCGGCGGCTGGTCCAAAGGCACCGGCTGCTGCTGTGGCGGTGGCTCCGGCTAGTCCCGCGGCGGCTGCCCCGACCCCAATGCCTCCACACCCGCGCGTGCATGAGGCGATTGAGGCGTTGCGAAGCGCCCGGGATCACATGGCGCACGCCGAAGGCGAGTTCCATGGCCATCGCGACAAAGCGATTGAGCATATCGACGCGGCGATTCACGAAGCTGAGATCTGTGAGCGGGAACCGTAGAGATTGGAACAAGAAGAATTGAGGCAGCGTCGAGAAGACGCTGCTTTTTTTGTTTAAGGGTTTGGGTGCGCCGCGGAATCTCAAGGCGGATTCCGCGGAGAAGTCACTTTTGACCGATGGTGTAGCCGATTGAGGCGCCGACGCGAAACACGCTGTCGGAGTGGAACTGGAAATTGTTCTGGATGTGATAGTAGTGAATCTCGGGGCGGACGAAGACGTGGGGTAAGTGGTGCCAAACGTAATAGCGGACCCCTCCGCCAAGGTCTTCCATGAAATGATTGCTGCTGGTGTAGAAAGTGCATCCGCCCGTGGGGACTCTGCAGGAAGTGGTGTAGGGAGGTGAGAAGCGGTAGCTGGCGAAGCCGACGCCGCCAAAAAGGTCGAGGGTAAACTTCTTGCCTACACGCGGCTGGAAGAGCGCGTTGACGTCGGTAAAGAAAGGGCGGTAGGTTTGGCCATTGTCAGAGTAGTTGGCCCGCTTATCCCTCCAGGCGGTTTCTGCGTTAAAGCCGAGGCGGTGCTTGAATTTGATGAAGTCACCGCTGATGGAGGGGTAGGTGCCACCCTTTTGCGTGGGTGGCTGGAAGCTCACCGAGTCGTTGTTTGGGGCGGAGGACATGAGGGTGCTGCCGCCGACCATGATGTCCCCTTGCTGGGCAGAGGCGAAGTTCGTGAACAGAAACACCACACACGCGGATGCGAGCAGCGCGAATTTTCTCAATACATCCCCTTGTCAGTTCGTCTGGGCCTCTGGAATGCGGCCACTGGATTGGTGGCGCACCTGGGAAGCAGCCGCGAACGGTTGCAGGAACAGAATTATCCCGGCTATCGGAGTTGGCTTGTTCCCGATGATACCAAACCCGCGGCGACGCGACGGAGTCAAAGCCTAGTCGTTGCCGATGGTGTACCCGATGGACGCGCCGACGCGGAATACATTGTCGGTGCTAAAAACGTCGGTGTTATTTTGAATGTGGTAGTAGTGAACCTCGGGGCGGACAAAGAAATGGTGCCAGACGTAATAGCGGAGACCGGCGCCGAGATCCTCCATGAAGTGATCACTGGTAGTGTAGTTGATGCAACCGGAAAAGTAGCTGCACGAAGTGGCATAAGGCACGTAGAAGCGGGTGCTGGCAATGCCGATGCCGCCGAAAAGATCGAGACCGACCTTCTTGCCCAGCTTCGGCTGGAAGAGCGCGTTGAAGTCGGTCAAGATCGGACGGTAGGTTTCGTAGCCGAGGTAACTCGCCTGACTCGCTCTCCAAGCAGTTTCAATGTTGAAGCCGAGGCGCTTCTTGAAGCCAACAACATCCCCGCTAATGCCGAGGTAAGTTCCGCCCTTCTCCGCGATGTTTCCGGAAAACAGCTGATTCGTGCTGGGCGAGGACGACAACAGAGTACCGCCGAAAAACATGATGTCGCCCTGCTGGGCCGTAGCGAAGTGGCAAGAAAACACAAGAGCAAGAACCGGTGCGAGAAGCGCTAACTTTCTCAAGGGAAGCCTCCAATCAGTTCGTGGTAAGCGATAAGATGCGCCTACGAAATCGTTCGGATGCAACTCGGATGCGACAAAGTTGGTCCCGACTCATCATAATTTCAGAAGACGTAAAGAAACGTCAAAGGGATTTGGTAAACCCCCGTTATTCGAGACACCGTCCGCAACGTGCAAGAAAACCCGGAAGCCGGCAAAAAGTTGCGCGGGTTGGGAATATTTGTCCGTTTTCCTGTCCTTCAGGAATTATGGAGGTTCGGCAGCTACTTTGATTTGCCGCCGCCCGGAGCCCGGATGTGGTCGAAGGCGATAGGGCCAGCGCCTAGGAAAATAAGGCCGAAGGCGATGGCAGCGAGCGCCAGGGGGAATTCGTAGCCATGCTCGCCCATCAATCCGTTGTGAAAGTGGACTTTAGCGATGGCAACGGACAGATCGATGCAGATGGCGAAAGCGGCGGCCCGGGTGAACAGGCCAAGGAGCACGAGCAGACCACCGAAAAACTCCGTGAAGGCGGAAAGATAGGCGGTCCATGCGGGCAGTCCGAGGCTGGCGACGAAGTGAGCATGCTGTTGAAGTCCACCGAAAACCTTGTGGTATCCGTGTCCGACCATGACGGCGCCAAGGGCGAGACGCATGAAAAGAAGTGCGAGGGGCTGCAGGCGATCGAGGTAGCGCAAGGAGTTCCTTTCCGAGAAAAGATAGCATAGATTACAGCAGCGGAGGTTTAGAGGGAAGTAGTCCGCCCGCAGTATCAACACTGGACCCGATGAGGCTCCGGGCTTGTCGATGACAATACAAGTGATTGCGCGAGTGGCGAAGTTCTGGTAACGTTTTTTCGCCCCACGATACAGGTTGCCGGTGACGTTTAGTCGCATCTGGGTTCGTGCATCTTGCGGGCCTTCCGCTTTGGCTCAGGAAATTTTCAATCACGCAGGGTGGAATCTGCGAGCTTCGTGTTTAAGGTGGACAGAGTCCGGAACTGACTACGCATTGCGTAAGCGGGGTGGTTGCCGGAAAAAGCCGCGGTAGAAGTCTAGAGATCAGGAGGCTGTAATGAATCGCACTTCGAGAAGTGAGAAGATGCTGCAGAAGTGGCTAGTGTTTTCGTTATGTGTAGTGGTTCCGACATTGGCCTGGGGCCAGCACAAGCCGAGCGGGGGTGGGGGCGCTCCCAAGGCGGCGCCAAAAGCGAGCGCACCTTCGCATCCGTCGACAGCTTCGCATGGCGCAACGCAGTCGCACACTTCGACGCCTTCGCACGCGGCGACGGGCGGAACGCACGCGACGACGGGTGGTACGCACGCGGCGACGGGAACGCATACGACGACGGGCGGTACGCACGCGGCGACGGGAACGCATACGACGACGGGTGGTACGCACGCGGCGACGGGAACGCACACGACGACGGGTGGGACGCACGCGGCTACGGGCAGCCGTCCAGGTGCGGCAGCGGGCCACACGACGACAGGCAGCCGTCCGGGCACAGCAGCGGGCCATACGACAACCGGCGGACGTCCGGGAGCAGCGGGAGGTCGCCCGGCGACGGCCAGCCGAAGCAACGTGGGCAGTCGTACTCCTCCCGGCAGGAATGTTTCTCTCAGGGGCGGAGGATCGGCGAGCATTCGTCCTAATGGATCGATTCGTTCCATCAATCGCAACGGCATGCAGATTAACCACGGACTCCACGGCGGGCGCACGGTGGTGAGTGAGCGCAACGGAGCGCGCATCGTAACCCGAGGACATGGAGGCTACGTGCAGCGGGCGTACGTGACCCGCGGAGGCCATGCCTATTACTCGCGGACATACTTTGCCGGCGGGCGCTATCATGTCGGCCTTTATCGCGGCTACGGCTGGGGTGGACATATGTACTACGGCTATTACCCAGGCGTTTGGTACCATCCGGGATTTTATGGATGGGGCTACCAGCCTTGGGGAGTGTCGGTTGCCTGGGGCATCGGGGCATGGGGTTGGGGAGGAGCGCCCTGGTGGGGATTCTATGGCGGATGGTGGAATCCTTATCCCGTTTATGCTGCTCCGTACTACTGGCTGACGGATTACCTGATTGCGGCGAACTTACAGGCAGCGTATGCGGCGCGGACTGAGGCCAATGCCGACGCGATGGCAGCAGACGCAGCTGCCAGCGCTGGCGATGGTGGCGGAGATGCGGCTCAAGCAGCATCCTCCGGCCCAGTGGCGCTGACTCCCGAGGTGAAGGAAGCAATTGCCCAAGAAGTGAAAGCCCAATTGGCCGCACAGCAGGCACAGGCCGGCCAGGATACGGGTGGCGGACAAGCCTCGGCAGCTCCGGCACCGACCAGCGATCAACCGCCGCCGGCGTTGGATCCAGCGCAGCGTACTTTTGTGGTGGATACCGATGTGACGGTGGTGGCCAACGGGCAGGAATGTGGCTTGACGTCGGGTGATGTGATTACGCGCCTCACAGACACTCCAGACGCGGACCAAACCGTGAATGCCAGCGTCTCGGCGACCAAGAAAGGCGACTGCGCGTCGGGACAAACCGTTGCCGTGAAAGTGGATGATCTGCAGGAAATGTACAACCACTTCCAGGAGAACATCACCAGCGGCATGGGCGAACTGGCGAAAAAGCAGGGTACTGGCGGTATGCCGAAGGCGCCGGACACCGGCACCCAGGCAGGGGCCGTTCAACCTCCGCCACCGGATACCAGCGTGGCGAAAACTCTGCAAGACCAACAGCAGCAGGCCGACCAGACGGAGTCGCAGGTCAAGCAGGAAACTGCGTCCGGCGGAGGAAACTAGGACCGGCGGTTGTAAAGGGGTGGGTTCCGCTGATCGTCAATTACGGGGGCGTCGGACGACGACGCTCCCTTCTTCAATCAACGGACGATATCTCTTGCGATTGAGCGGTTGCTGTTCAGCGCCCAATCAGAATCAAGTTAGGAAAGAACGAGTCGGAGGGTCTAAGATGTCGCGGAAATTCGACAACGTAATGCCAGGGATCGTGCTGCTGGCTGCCACAGTTTTTCCGTTTTCATTGGCCGGTGCTCAGGCGGTTTCTCTGCAGGAGCAACTTGCAGCGCAGTACAAGCTTGTGAAGATGGGATCGGACACGAGCGGATACTCCGTGGTGGATGCGGGCACGCTGTTAGCCATTCAGAAAGGCGGAGTTCTGGGCGTACCTTATGGCGACCAGAACGTCCCTGCCACCAGGTATGAAGGCGGGACGATTCACGGCCCCAGCGGTCTGGCGCTGATGGGACGGAAGTCGATCATGGGAAAATTTGGAAAGGAACAGACGACCCACTTATTCGTGGTGGGAGACAAAGTTTATCCCATGAAGATCGATGTGAACCTGGCCAAAGATAGCGTGACTCTCGGCATCGTGGCTTGCGACACCTGCAATAAGACCGATCCGCCGACCTACAACAAGGCGCAGGTGGTCTTCCAGTTTCCCAAGGGGTCGTTAGCGAATGCGAGTGCCGGTCAGGTGGAGGACACGATCGGGCAGGTTCTTTCTATCAGCAGTGACGATGCGCAGCAGGGCCAGGGCGGTCAGCAGCAGGGCGGAGATCAGGGTGGGCAGCAGCCGCAGCAAGCAGCGGATCAGGCGCAGCCACAGCAGGCCGAGCAGCCCCAAGCTGAGCCCCAAAGCATCGAAAAGGGAATGACCACGGATCAGGTCGAGGCGGCCATGGGCAAGCCGGAAAAGAAAGTGACGCTCGGGACAAAACAAATCTACGTCTACAAAGATCTGAAAGTGACTTTTCTGAACGGGAAAGTTTCGGACGTGCAATAGGTCGGCGGAGAAAAACGGGTTGGATATTCGCCAAGGCGGAGCTTGCCAGGCACCAGGCACCTGGCGGGTGCGGCTTCGGGTTGAGCCAATAAAAACAACCGCTGGGACCAGCGACATAGTACTTCCGTACCGTCTCTAGTACTTCGGTTATCGATACACCAGTGACCTATCCCCACATGCATGACCACCACTACTAATAGACACATCAATGGACGTGTCCACAGCCTGTAGAATCAGCTCGAAAACCTCAAGTTTCTCTTTTCCAGAAAACCCTTAAAAACCCCAGTAAAAACGGGAAACTCGCGTGAGCGCGGGGTTTTTCGGGGCTGATATATGCTCGGGACACCGAAAGCCCTTCGACAGGCATAGAGGGCGAGGGCGTCTCCCGAGATGAACCTGGGGCCGGAGACATGGGCGCAGGATGTTCTGGAGACAGGGTAAGGAAATATGGCCGACTCGCGGGAAGTGATGACCATTCGCCAGGCGTCGCAGTATCTGGGAGTGAGTCCGGACACGCTGTACAAGTACGTCGGGGAGCAGAGTATTCCGGCTTTCAAGCTGGGCAACCGCTGGCGCTTCAAGAAGTCGAGGCTGGACCAGTGGATGGAAGAGAAGTCGAGCCAGATGGAGTTGGGAGCGAAACGTAAACCGAAGGCGGCGATGAAAGCCGCCGGGTCACAGTAAGAAAAGGCGGGCACATGTTTGGAATGGGATCGAAGACGATTGTAGGTCTGGATGTGGGCTCTTCCAGCATTAAGGCAGTGGAGTTGAAGAAGAAGGGTGGGCAAATTGAAGTGGCGCACCTGGGACTGGAAGCACTGGCCTCCGACATTGTAGTGGACTCGATGATTGTGGATTCGGGAACAGTGTCGAGCGCGATTTCGAAGTTGTTTGCCGACTGCCTGATTAAAACCAAGTCGGTGGCGACGGCGGTTAGCGGCCACTCGGTGATCGTCAAGAAAATCTCGCTGCCCTCGATGAGTGATCAGGAACTGGCGGAAACCATCGAGAAGGAAGCGGCCCAGCACATTCCCTTCGATTTGGCGGACGTGAGCCTCGACTATCAGATTCTTTCGGAGGAAGCAGGCAGCCCGCAGATGGATGTGCTTCTGGTCGCCGTCAAGAAGGACAAGATTTTGAACTACACCAACGTACTCTCGATGGCCGGGCGTACCCCGGCTATTGTGGACATTGATGCGCTGGCTTTGCAGAACTGCTACGAGTACAACTACCAGCCGGCGCCGGGCCAGGTGGTGGCGCTTTTGAACCTGGGCGCCAGCGTGATGAACATCAACATTGTGAAGGGGACAACGCCGCTGTTCCCGCGCGACGTCAGCGTGGGCGGGCATCAGTACACGGACTCATTGCAGAAGGAACTGGATCTGAACTTTGAAGATGCCGAGAAGCTGAAGTTGGGCGAGAAGGTTGGCACCGTGAGCGAGGATGCGAAGGCGCCGATCCTGCAGCAGGTGACCGAGATCATTGTGCTGGAAATTCAGAAGACGTTCGACTTCTTCCGGGCGAGTGCAGCGGGCGAGCACATCGAGAAGATTTACCTGGCAGGCGGTTCGGCGAAAGTGCCGGGACTGATGGAAGCATTGCGGCAGGAATTTTCCATGCCGGTCGAATTATTGAATCCATTCCAGCGCGTGGTGCCACCGGCGGACGGCCCCGGGGCGGAGCTGGTGGAGCAGAACCCGGGCCAGCTCGCGGTAGCAGTAGGTTTGGCGTTGAGGAGCTTTGAATCCCTATGATCAAAATCAATCTGCTGGAATCCTCCAAGGGGAAAAACAAGCGCGGCGGCAGCAGCGGGCCGACGATGCCCACGATGGAAATGGGCGACATGGGGTCGCCCAAGCTGAAGGTGCTGGTGGTGCTGCTGCTGGCAGGACTGCTGAATTTTGGCTACTGGTACCGGCTGGACCGTCAGGGTAAGACCATTGCGACGCAGATGCAGTCTGCCGAGCAGAAGAATCGCGAACTCAGCGATGTGAAGGCGCGGTACCTGGAACGGCAGACCCAGGCCAACAACTACAAGCGGCGGGTCGATGTGATCGATTCATTGCGCGCTGGTCAGGCCGGCCCGGTTAACTTGCTGGCCATGCTGGGCGAAACCGTGAACGGAACCGAAGCGGTCTGGCTGAGGAGCATGGATGACACGGGCGCGAATGTAAGTTTGGAAGGCACTGCGCTAAGTACGGACGCGGTGGCGAACCTGATCGCGAATCTGCAGAAGACAGGTTTCTTCAAGAACGTCGAGATCAAGGAGACCTTCCAGGACGACGCGATCAAGGACATGCAGGCGTTCCAGTTCACGCTGACCTGCGAGAAGGGAAAGTCGTAGAGGCGGACCTATGGCGATGAATTTCAACGAACTGTCGGGCTTGAAGCAGTGGGGAGCGGTGATTGTCGGCGGCGCTATCGTAACAACAGCGCTGTACTTCACGGTATTCAAGAGCCAAAGCGATAAGAATGCCGCGGCACAACACGCGCTGCAAGACAAAGTTCGGGAAAACAACGAACTCGAGTCTTACCGTCCCAAACTGAAAGATATGGAACGGCAGCTCGCCAACTTGAAACAGCAACTGGAAATCGAGCGGCGCATCGTTCCAGACGAGAAGCAGGTCGACACGTTTATCGAGACGCTGGATGGCGAAGCGACGAAGGCGGGCGTCGAACTGAGACGCTATACGGCGAAGCCGGTTGCTTCGAAGGAGTACTACTCGGAAGTTCCTTTCGAGATGGAGTTGGACGGTCCGTATTACTCGATGCTGAACTTCTTTGACCGCGTGGGCAAGCTGGAGCGCATCGTGAACGTCAGCGGGCTGCTGGTCTCGAATACGAAGAATCCAAGTGGGGCGAAGGCGAAGCGTTCGTATCAATATGCGCCAAACGAGAGCGTAGTGGCCACGTTTACGGCGACGACGTTCTTCAGCCACGATTTGGAGCCGGCCGGAGCGGCACCTGGAACCAAGCCCGCCACAACGGGCGTGAGCAAATAGGAATCGCTATGAAGCTAACGACAGGCATTCTGGCAGTGGGAATGATGACGGGCGGACTCTGGGCACAGAATCCGAACATCATCAACAAGGTGCAGGGCACCATGGACGCGGTGCAGCAGACGAAGACGAATGACTCAAACGCCGCGCTCGGAGTCACGAGTACACCTTCGGCCAAGCCGGCAGCGAAACCAGCTGCTGGTGCGGCGGCGAAACCGGGGGCAACTCCGTCGGTGGCCGCGCCGGTGAAGAGCGCTCCTGCTCCGGTGACTGTAGTTGCAAAACCGCACGCGGCCCCTGCAGCCAAGCCAACTGCGAAGCCGCAGCCGGAAATCGCGGCCAAAGGGACCGCACCGAAGCCAGCCGTCAAAACCGTGATTTCAGCGGCCACGAAGATTTCGGCGGATGCCAAAACGGCTGATGCTAGCAAGGTCGCAGAAGCACCCAAGCCGCCCAAGCCCGAGGAAAAGAAATGGGCAATGAGCGGGAAGCGCGATCCCTTCTTCAGTCCGGTAGTGCAGGAGCCTTCTGGCTCGGGCTGCTCCACGGGGAAAAAGTGCCTGGAGATCGGGCAGATTAATCTGCGCGGCGTGGTGAAATCCGAAAATGGCTTCATCGCAGTCGTGACCAACAGCCTGAACAAGGCTTACTTCCTGCGCGAGAACGATCCGGTGTTCAACGGGTATGTGGTGAGAATTACCGGCGATACGGTTGTGTTCCAGGAAACGGTGCAGGACAAGTTGGGTAAGCCGCTGACGCGGGAAGTGACGAAGCGAATTTTCACGCCGGCTGTTTAGCGTGCGAAAGAAGCGCGCCGGAGAAACCGGAGCGCCAACAAAATCGAGTTCCAGTAAGGACACGCGGGGCAGACCCCGCGAGTTGGGGAGAGGCGAAATGCGAAAGCAACTGCTGAGTGTATTCCTACCGTTGTTGCTCTTGGGGCTGATGGCTTCAGCCGCGGAGACTCCGGCGCTGCAAGGGGCGAGTCAACGAAACGAACTGCAACGAGTGAACGTGGTCCGCGGCACGGATGAAATCCGGGTCGAGATCAGCGCTCGTGGGTCAGTGACGCCCAAGCTGAGCACGGCGAATTCGCCGGCGCGCCTGATCGTGGATTTGCCCGGCACCGTCATGGTGACAGGGCAGAGCCGGATCAGCGTAGGCAGCGCAGGCGTGAAGGGTGTGCGCATCGCCATGGATGGCCAGAAGCCTCCCACCACCCGCGTCGTGGTCGATCTGGAGCATGCTTGCCGTTATGAACTCAACTCGACTTCCGACGGAAAGCTGGTGCTGACGCTGCACACGCAGCCAACCGCAGCGGCGAGCGCGAGCATCCCCAAAACCGTGGCGGAGCCTTCTCCGTTGCCGTCAGGCAAGAGCGTGTCTCCGTTTGCGCCGCGCGTCATGGAAGTGAAAGCGGAAGCCAAGCAGGAAGTGTCGGCTCCATCGGCGATCAGCGACCCAGTTAATCCGAAAGCGGTAACCGCGAGTGCGACCACCTCTAACCAAAAGCCGGAGCCAGCTTCATCCAGCGATTTTGTATTCGTTGAGCCTACCTACGCGGCCAAGACGAATACGCCGGAAACAACGGTTGAGCCCACAGAACGCGCCCAGGAAGCGGCTGCAAAGTTTGCCGACAAAACGGCTGCTGAGCTACTGCCGGTGAGCGTGAACGCAGCGCAATCATCGCAGGGCCCTTCTTCCAGCACTGGCATACAGCCGGCGGTAAATCTTGCAGCGGAGCAGAAAGCGCAAGCTGGACAGCAGCCCGCTTCGGTTGGTCCCAAGTACACGGGCGAACCGATTTCAGTCAATTTGAAAGATGTGGATCTCAAAGACTTCTTCCGCCTGATTCACGAAATCAGCGGATTGAACGTGGTGCTTGATCCGAATGTTCATGGCACCCTGACGGTTGTGTTAGACGATGTGCCGTGGGATCAGGCGCTGGACATCGTGCTGAAGAACAACGACCTGGCACGGGAGCTGGAAGGCAACGTCCTGCGCATCGCCACGGTTGATACTTTGAAGAAAGAAGCTGATGGACGGCGCGCCCAGGTGGAAGCCGAGGCCTTGGCCGTAGAAAAGGTTTCTGTCACCCGTTTCCTGAGCTATGCCCATGCCAAGGATGTGATGGTCACGGTGAAAAAGTTCCTCTCGCAGCGCGGTGATGTGGTTGCGGACGAACGTACCAACGCCGTGATCGTCAACGATATTCCGAAAGTGATTCCGATCATCGACCGCCTGCTGACTCAGCTGGACCGCAAGACGCAGGAAGTGGAAATCGAGGCGCGCGTAGTAGCGGCGACGCGGCAGTTTGCCCGCGACATCGGTACGCAGCTAGGCTTCGGCTGGGGCGACGGCCACAGCGCGATCGGCGGTGCTTCCGCGGTGGGCAGCTCACCGACGACAGCGAGCACTTCCTCCACTCCCGGCTACATCACCGTACCGGGAAGTAGTGGCACGGGCTCAGGATCATCCATCCCACTGTTTTCCAACTTGGGTTCGACTGCACCCACCAGCGGCTTGACGTTCCTGAACGCCAGCAACACGGTGCGAATCGATGCCGTGCTTTCGATGGCCGAGTCGCGCGGTCTGCTGAAGGTTCTGTCGCGGCCTCGAGTGGTAACCCAAAACAATATCCAAGCGTTGGTGAAGCAGGGCGTGCGCGTGCCCATCGTGACTCAGGCGCAGTTGGGCGGTCCTCCGACCGTGACCTACGTCGATGCGTTCCTGCGCTTGACCGTTACGCCGCAAATCACTTCGGAAAATACGATCTTCCTGAACGTGGATGTGGAAAATACTACGCCAAACTTCGGTCAGGAAGTGCAAGGCAACCCCGAGTTGATCACGCAGCAGGCGACAACACAGGTGCTGGTGACCGATGGTGGCACGGTGGTGATCGGCGGCGTCATCCAGACGCAGAACTCGATCAATATCACGCAGGTGCCATTGCTGGGGAACCTCCCAATCCTGGGCAACCTGTTCAAGCACACGCAGGTGAACACCTCGAACCAGGAATTGATCTTCTTCATCACGCCGCGAATCATTCAGACATAGCAGCGCGCAGTTGAAGATTTAGAGCCGCCGGCCTGAAGAACCTGTCAGGGCCGGCGGTTTTGTTTTTCGGGCATTGCCCGGATAGATCCCAGAACTGAGAATTCCCCGCCTTCCGCCTGCTAAACTCGACAGCAATGGACTTCGTTGCGCGCCAGAAGAAACTGCGGGAGCACCTTGCTACGACCCGGTTTGATGCGCTGCTCATCAGTCATCTTCCTAACATTCGATATCTGTGCGGCTTCACTGGCAGTGCGGGTTTTCTGCTGGTCGAAGAGGCCGGGAGCGTCTTCTTCTCTGACGTTCGCTATGACACGCAGGGTCGCGAAGAGGTGAAGGGTGCCAAGGTGGTGATCGCGCGAAAGTCGGTGTTGCAGGCGCTTGGGGAGTGGATGGGATCCCGGCGCAAGAGGTCGGGAGGATGGACGATCGGGGTAGAAGGCGAACACATGACGGTGGCCGAAAAGAAGAGGCTGACGGATCTGTTGCCTTCCGGCGTGCGGTTGAGGAACGCGCCCGCTGTAGTGGAGCGCGCCCGCATGGTGAAGGATGCCGATGAACTGGGAAACATCCGCGCGGCGGTGCAGTTGGGCGCGACTTTGTTTGACCGCGCGCTGGAAATTTTGCGACCGGGGATAAAGGAAACGGAAGTAGCTGCCGAGATGGAATACGCGGCGCGGCGGCATGGCGCGGAAGCGATGTCGTTTCCGACCATCATTGCCTCGGGGACAAGATCGGCGTTGCCTCACGGGAGAGCTACCGCGCAGCCCATCGCTGCCGGTGGGTTCGTAGTGTGTGATTTCGGTGTTATACTCGCAGGTTATTGTTCGGATCAGACCCGCACCGTTTGGGTGGGCACCGTGTCAGAGGAGGCACGCCACGCCTATGAATCGGTGAGGGAAGCCCAGGAGGCCGCAATTGCGGCGGTTCGACCCGGAATTAGGGTGGGCGACGTGGACGCCGCGGCGCGCAGCGTGTTGCGCAAGGCCGGGCTGGGGCGTTATTTCACGCATTCCACCGGGCATGGCGTGGGGCTGGAAATCCACGAGTCTCCGAGAGTCGCAGCTGGGCAAAAGGAAATCCTGCGGCCGGGCATGGTGATCACGATTGAGCCCGGAGTATACTTCCCCGGAAAATGGGGCGTGAGGATCGAGGACATGGTGGCTGTCCGCGAAAGTGGCTGTGAGGTGTTGACTCCGACGAGCAAAGATTTCCTGTCCGTTTAGGTCTTCTTAGATTTCAAGCAGGTTAGATTCAGCTGGCTAAATCGAGCGGTTCATGCGGAACGCGTGGCTGTTTCCGGCGGGATAGTTCTGGCGCGGAGCGGAAAGCGCTTCCGCCTTTATACGAATGAATCAAAAAGAGCTGAAGGAACTCATCGAGTTCTTAATCGAAAAAGACATTGCCGAGTTCGAGTTGGAGCGCGGCGACGTCAAGGTCAAGATCAAGCGCGGGGGACAAGCCACCGTAGTCCACGCGCACGGGGAGATGTCCTATCCGGCATACGTGGCTGGGGGGGCGGCGGAGCCGAGACCGACGTCCGCAGCGGTTCCCCCAATCGCCCCGCCTGCTTCGAGCGAACCCGCTCCGGAAGAAAACCTGCAATTCGTGAAGTCTCCTATTGTGGGAACGTTCTACGAGGCACCTTCGCCGGGCGCACCGCCTTTCGTAAAGGTCGGGGATACGGTGGAAATAGGGCAGGTGCTGTGCATCGTGGAGGCAATGAAACTGCTGAACGAGATTGAGTCGGATGTGGCCGGAGAAATCGTGAAAAAGATGGGAAGCAACGGCCAGCCGATCGAGTACGGCCAGGAGTTGTTCGCCATCCGGGCGAGGAAGTGAAGTATTGTTAGAACAGGCGCGCACCTCGCGCGCCTTTTTGCGTCTGAGGAGGCGCGGTTAGGGAGCCGGGCTGCCACCCGGCGCGGACAGCCGAGAGCTTGCCCTGAGCGAAGTCGAAGGGCGGCTGTTCCCACATTGATCTAAATGTTTAAGAAAATTCTGATTGCGAATCGCGGAGAGATTGCGCTGCGCGTCATTTGCGCGTGCAAGGAACTGGGCATCCGCACCGTCGCTATTTACAGCGAGGCGGACCGCCATTCCTTGCCGGTGCGCTTTGCGGATGAAGCTATCTGCATCGGGCCGCCACAACTGGCACTGAGCTATCTGAACATCCCCGCCGTAATCAGCGCAGCGGAGATCGCGAACGTGGATGCGGTGCATCCGGGCTACGGATTGCTGGCGGAGAATGCCAACTTCGCGGAAGTGTGCGAGACCAGCGGGATCAAGTTCATCGGGCCGCGGCCGGAAGTGACGCGGCTGATGGGCGAAAAAGAAAAAGCGCGTGCGGCCATGAAACAAGCGGGCGTGCCGATCCTGCCGGGATCGGATGGAATCCTCGCCTCCGAAGGGGAGGCCGTGGAGTGGGCGCGGCAGGTGGGCTTCCCGGTGATTGTGAAGGCGTCGGCGGGCGGCGGCGGACGTGGCATGCGCATCGTGCGCACCGAAGAGGAACTGCCTGGGCTATTCAGGGCGGCACAGTCGGAGGCGGCGGGCGCGTTCGGCAATGGCGACCTGTACATGGAAAAGTATGTCGAGCATCCGCGGCATATTGAGTTTCAGGTGCTGGCGGACGAGCATGGCAATGTGGTGAGCCTGGGGGAAAGAGAATGTTCGATCCAGCGGCGGCATCAGAAGTTGCTGGAAGAGTCGCCGTCGACCCAAGTCACATCGGAGTTGCGCGATCAGATCGGCGCGGTCTTGTGCAAGTCGCTGGCGGAGATCGGCTACACGAATGCGGGTACGATTGAATTTTTGATGGACCAAGACCGCCGGCTGCACTTCATCGAGATGAACACGCGCATTCAGGTGGAGCATCCTGTGACGGAGATGGTGACGGATGTGGATTTGGTGAAGAGCCAGATTATGATCGCCGCCGGCGCTCCCATGTCAGACGTGCTGCAAGGCCCCATCGTGCATCGCGGACATGCCATTGAGTGCCGGATCAATGCGGAGCATCCCGAGAAGTTCACGCCGTCGGCGGGAAAGATCACTTCGTTTCATCCGCCCGGAGGCACCGGGGTACGTGTGGACACAGCCGCGTATGCGGAGGGCGTGATTCCTCCGTACTATGATTCGCTGATCGCCAAGTTGATCGTGCGCGGCAAAGACCGTGGCGAAGCGATTTCCCGAATGACGCGGGCGCTCGAGATGTTCATCGTCGAAGGTGTGTACACGACGATTCCCCTGCACCGGAAGATTCTGGCGGATCCGGACTTCCGCGCCGGGAAGTTTGATACGGGATTCATCGACCGATTTCTGGCGGCCGGCAATAAGGATTCGGCGGCGTGATTTCTGTCCCTCTTCTTTACGCCATTGTGGATGCAGCGTGCTTCTCATCCACGGAAGACTTGGAAATCTTTGCCGAGGAACTTGTTGCTGGCGGATGCACACTACTGCAGTACCGCAACAAAAGCGGAAACCCACGCGTGATGCTGGAGCAGGCGCGGGAGCTAAAGAAGCGTGTCGGTGGTGCGGTTAAGCTGATCATGAACGACCGCGCAGACTTGTGTCTGGCTGCAGAGTTCGACGGCGTCCATGTGGGGCAGGATGATCTCTCGCCGGAATCGGTGCGAAGGATCATTGGACCCGACCGCTGGCTCGGAGTTTCGACGCATAAACCAGGGCAGCTTGAGGAGGCTGATCAAACCTCTGCCGACTATCTCGCGATTGGACCCGTGTTTTCCACGTCCAGCAAGAACCAGCCTGATCCGGTGGTCGGCCTCGACGGTGTGCGCCGGGCGCGGCCGTTGACGAGAAAACGACTAGTGGCTATTGGGGGAATCACTCGAGGTAACGCAGCTTCCGTGATTGAGGCCGGGGCCGATTCCGTGGCGGTGATATCGGATTTGTTACGGGAGCCGCGCAAATCAGCAGAGGAATTTTTTCGCGTCTTGAGGTAAAGTCATTCCACCCTGAGAGTGCCCGTGGAACTGCGGCAAGAGCCGCGAGCATGCTTCAAGGAGGGATCCTGAGCACACCGACAACGCGGCCGGCTGCCGGCAGCGATTGGGAGATTCATAGCCATCAAGATAAGGAGTTGGTCAAGGGCCTGGGCCTGACCAGCGCCACCATGCTGGTCATGGGGTCGATGATCGGCTCGGGCATTTTCATTGTTTCGGCGGAGATTGCCCGCGAAGTGGATTCACCCGCGCTGCTGATTGGCGCGTGGGCTGTGGCCGGATTCATGACCATCGTCGCTGCTCTCAGCTATGGCGAACTGGCGGCCATGATGCCGCGAGCCGGTGGGCAGTATGTCTATCTGCGCGAAGCCTTGGGGCCGTTGTGGGGCTTCCTCTACGGCTGGACTCTATTCCTCGTAATTCAGACTGGGACGATTGCGGCCGTGGGCGTGGCTTTCGGGAAGTTTCTGGGTGTTTTCTTTCCCGCAATTTCTTCTTCCCATTGGATTCTGCATCTCTGGAAAGTCCCGCCGATTCGTCTTGGGCCCATGGTTTTGGGCAACATGGATGTCGGAATCAATACCCAGAACCTGGTTGCCATTCTCCTTGTAGTGTTCCTCTCGGTGGTGAATATCTTCGGTGTGAAAACCGGGGCTCTTATCCAGAATGTTTTTACTGCAGCAAAGGTCTCGGCGCTTCTGGGATTGGCCTTGTTCGGATTGGCGCTGGGGCGGAATGCTCATGCTTTGGCTGCGAACTTCAGCGGACATTTCTGGCGGAATGCGGGACTGGGCGCGCAGCACGCCGTGCAGGTGGGAGTGGGGGGGCCGGTGGTGACGGTGGGCACACTGACGATTCTTGCGGTGGCACAGGTGGGTTCGCTTTTTTCCGCGGATGCTTGGAACAACGTGACGTTCACTGCCGGTGAAGTAAAGAATCCCAGCCGCAACTTGCCGTTGTCGCTGGCGTTGGGCACGGGGGTGGTGATCGCGCTCTACATTGCCTGCAACCTGATTTATCTGAACGCGCTCCCGCTCGACGGAACACCGAGCGCAGCAACGGTTCTAGGGCGGGGCATCAAGTATGCGGCTGAGGATCGTGTGGCAACGGCGGTGATGACGCAGATGTTCGGCTCCGTGGGAGGTCTGCTGATGGCCGGGGCCATTCTGATTTCCAGTTTCGGCTGCAACAATGGCCTGATTCTCTCTGGCGCGCGCGTTTACTATGCCATGGCGAAAGATGGCTTGTTCTTCAAAAGCGTCGCCAAACTGCATCCCACGTACAAGACGCCGGCAGTTTCGCTGATGGTGCAGATGGTGTGGGCGTGTCTGCTCTGCGTGTCGGGCAGCTACGGGCAACTTCTGGACTACATTATTTTCGCGGTGCTCGTGTTTTACATTTTGACGATCGTGGGACTGTTTGTGCTGCGGCGCACGCATCCCGATGCCGAGCGGCCTTATCGTGCCGTGGGCTATCCCGTGCTGCCGGCGATTTATATTGCGATGGCTTTATCTATTGATGTCGTACTATTACGCTACAAACCGCAGTTCACATGGCCGGGGCTGATTGTGGTGCTGCTGGGTATCCCGGTATATCACGCGTGGTCGAGAAGCGCGGGCGCAAAGCGCGTACCGGCATAGCTTCCAAGGAGAAACGGACGAATGGCAAATCTGCTGGCAACCAAGCCACTGAACCTGCTGATGGAGGAAGCCCGCGAGACAGGCGAACACAGCCTCAAACGCGCCCTCGGTCCAACCAATCTGATTACGCTGGGAATCGGAGCCATCATCGGTGCGGGGATCTTCGTGCTGACCGGAGCGGCAGCGGCTCAGTATGCGGGCCCCGCCATCGTACTCTCGTTTGTCCTGGCGGGCATTGGCTGCGCTTTTGCCGGCCTATGCTATTCGGAGTTTGCCTCGCTGATTCCCATTGCCGGGTCCGCCTACACTTACGGCTATGCGACGCTGGGCGAGATCTTCGCCTGGATCATCGGTTGGGACTTGATTTTGGAGTATGCCTTCGGGGCTGCGACGGTGGCATCCGGCTGGAGCGGATATTTCAACAGCTTCCTGCAGGACTTCGGGATTCATCTTCCGCCTGCATGGACGGCTACGCCGGGAACAGACTTGGTAATGTACAACGCCCGCTGGGAACGGCTGGCGACCATCCTGCCAACGCTGCAGGCGCACAGAGTGAACCCATCAACCCTTCCACACGTGCAGGGCGTCTTTAACATGCTGGCATTTCTGGCGATCACAGCCGTAACCGTGGTCCTTGTGATCGGCATCAAAGAGTCGGCGAACCTCAACTCTGGGATTGTGATGATAAAGATTGCGATTGTGCTCACCTTCATTGGGATTGCTGCCATTTTTGTCAGTAAGCATCCCGGCATTGCCGCTGCCAACTGGCACCCTTTCATCCCTCCCAACACCGGCGAATTCGGACACTACGGCTGGTCGGGTATTGCCCGCGGAGCAGGGGTGATTTTCTTTGCCTATATTGGTTTCGATGCGGTGTCTACCGCTGCACAAGAAGCCAAGAATCCGCAGAGGGATATGCCCATCGGGATTTTGGGTTCGCTGGTAATCTGTACTATCCTCTACATTCTAGTGGCCGGACTGCTAACAGGCGTAGTGTCCTACACAACGCTGAATGTCCCCGATCCGGTAGCGGTAGGAATCGATCATACCGGCGTGCGCTGGGGCAGCATCTTGGTGAAACTTGGAGCGATTGCCGGGTTGGGCAGTGTCATGCTGGTGATGTTGCTAGGCCAGTCGCGCGTCTTCTTTTCCATGTCGCGGGACGGCTTGCTGCCGCCGTGGGCTGGCGCAATTCATCCCAAATTTCGCACGCCCTGGATCTCCAGCATCACAGTGGGAATCTTTGTAGCTATTTTCGCTTCGGTCATCCCGATCGGAATTTTGGGCGAATTGGTCAGCATTGGCACGTTGTTGGCCTTCGTGATTGTCTGTGCCGGTGTGTGGATACTGCGCCGCCGCCGGCCCGAACTGAAACGTCCGTTCAAGACTCCGTGGGTTCCATTCGTTCCGTTCATGGGGATTCTTATTGCGGGATTCATGATGGCTAGCTTGCCTCGCGATACGTGGCTGCGGCTGATTGTCTGGCTCATCATCGGGATGGTGGTGTATTTCGGTTATGGAAGGCACCACAGCCGGGTGCAGGCTGCCCTTGCCAAGCCTAATCCTGCTCCGACCATGGCGGACTGACGTCTTGTAGCGCGGCCCTCCGCACAGCGCGGAGGGCCTTTTTGTTTTATAGTCAGTGGCTAGTGGTCAGCAAAACCAACGGCGTTACTCGGTCGCTGTTACTAATCACTGGCTACCGATCACTCACCACTGCATTTCCATGAAAGCTGTCCGCAATCTGCGAGTGATTGGTGCGCTGCTGCTGATAGTCATGGCAGTGGGAACGGCCGGATATCACTTCATCGAGGGATGGCCATGGTTTGACGGCTTTTACATGGTGGTTACGACCTTGACTACCATCGGATATCAGGAGGTGCATCCGCTTTCCCACGCCGGGCGCGTCTTCAACGTGATTGTGATTCTGACGGGTGTATCGCTGGTGTTGTTGGGCGTGGGGGCCCTGAGCCAGGCTTTGCTAGAATTCGAGTTGCAGAGCTTCTTTGGAAGGCGGCGCATGGAGCGCGACATCGGGCGTCTCGACGACCACTACATCATCTGTGGCATGGGACGGGTAGGGCGCAGCGTGGCGCGAGAATTGGCGCGCAAGCCAGCGCCGTTCGTCATCATCGAGAGCGCCGAAGCCAAGCTGCAGCGCTATAGCGGCGAGGACTGGCTGGTGGTTACGGGCGATGCTACGCAAGAGCAAGTTTTGCGCATCGCACAGATCGAGCGGGCCCGCGGGCTTATCGCCGCCACTACTACGGATGCGACCAACCTCTACATTGTGCTCACCGCGCGGGGATTGAATCCGCATCTGAAAATCATTGCGCGGGCCAGTGAAGACGGGGCGGAGAAACATCTGCTGACTGCCGGCGCGGACTCTGTCGTTTCGCCGTATTCGTTTGCTGGACAGCGCATTGCGCAGTCGCTGTTGCGGCCGCACGTGGTTAGCTTTCTCGATACCGCAACGACTCATCTTGGCATGGATCTGGAGATTGGCGAGATTCACATCACCGCCAGGTCCGTCTTTGCGGGCACAACGATCGAAAGTTCGCGCATCCGTCAGGATCGCGGCGTGATTATCCTCGCCATTAAGCGGCAGGCGGGAATGCGATTCAATCCTGCACCCGATGAACGCATCGAGCCCGGAGACTGCCTGATCGCAATGGGCGAACCCTCGCAACTGCGGCAACTGGAACAGACCGCAGGTTCCCGGTCATGAAAATCGTTACTGCTGCAGAAATGCGAGCCATTGACGTCGCCACCAGCGAGCGTTTCGGGGTGCCCTCACTCACGCTGATGGAGAATGCGGGCGCGGCCGTGGCGGATTGCGTGCTCTCGCATCACGGAGCGGCGCGGAGCATCGTGGTTTTCTGCGGTAAAGGGAATAATGGCGGCGACGGTTTTGTGGCGGCGCGGCGGTTGCATCAGGCGAGAAAACGGGTTCAGGTGATCCTGCTGGCGAACCCCGACGATTTGCGGGGCGATGCGGCGATCATGCTTGGCAAATTACCGTCGCCTGCAATCGCGGTGCATTCCAGCGAAGAATTGAAGAGTGACCGGGTGCGGCCCTCGCTGCATGCGGATCTTTATCTGGATGCGATTCTGGGCACGGGTTTCAAACCGCCGGTGAGCGGACTCTATGCCGACGCGATCGCGATCATGAATGCGAATGAGGCGCCCGTAATTGCCGTGGACATTCCTTCCGGGGCTGATGCAGACGCGATGACCGCGCGGACTGGGATCATCGCCCGAGCTGATGCGATCGTTACTTTTACAGCGCCTCGTCCGGCGCACGTGTTTAGCTCACTCACTGCGGGATTAACCTTTGTGGCTGGTATCGGCTCTCCGCAAGAAGCGATTGTTTCAGCCCTGCAATTAAATGTCATCACGTCGCACGACCTTGCCCCGCTGATTGGGCCACGCCCAGCCGAGTCGAACAAAGGCAACTACGGCCACGTGCTGGTGGTTGGAGGATCACTCGGGAAATCTGGAGCGGTGGCAATGGCAGGAATGTCGGCCCTGCGTGCGGGGGCGGGGCTTTCGACGGTGGCGACGCCGAGGTCCGTGCTGGGAACGGTGGCGGGATTCCATCCGGAGTTGATGACCGAGCCATTGCCCGAGACGGATGCAGGCACGATTTCGGCTAACGCACAAGATCGAATCGCAGAGTTGACGAAAGGGAAGAGCGTGCTCGCGATTGGGCCGGGAATTTCGCGGGATCCGCAGACTTCGGAGCTGGTGCGTAGTCTGGTCGCCAAGTTGCACGTCCCTATGGTGGTAGATGCCGACGGCCTGAATGCGTTTGAGGGCCGCACGGATGAATTGAATGGCAAGGGCCGGACGCTGGTGATCACTCCGCATCCGGGAGAGATGGCGCGGCTGGCGGGATCCAGCATTGCCGATGTGCAAAAAGATCGATTGGTAGTGGCGCGGAAGTTTGCGCGCGAACACGAATTGATTGTCGTGCTCAAAGGCCATCGCACTCTGGCGGTGAGGCCAGACGGCGAAGCTTGGGTGAACACGACGGGCAATCCGGGAATGGCCACCGGTGGCACGGGAGACATTCTGACAGGTATTGTTGCGGGCATGATTGCACAGCACACGAAGGATGCGTTCGCCGCAGTGCTCGCAGCCGTGCATCTACACGGTCTTGCCGGCGATGTGATGCGCGAGAGCGTAGGCGACCATTCACTGGTGGCGACGGATTTGCTGAAGGGATTGCCGAAGGCTTTCCAGCGCACACAGAAGGCCGCGAAAGAAAAATTGGTGTGCTGGGGTGACTAGAGTGCCCTTGGGATCCCGCCCTCACCTCGAAGCTGGCAAGTGAATCGTCTTTCCTGAAGATGCGGAACGACATGCGGCATCCAGGATTTCCGTTACAGTGAGATTGGTTTCAAGGGATGACAAGTCATCCGGTTTCATTCCATCGATTACCACTGCCCTTAGAAGAGAAAGCGAGTTATCGTATGGGGCAGGAAGGGGCTTGGCGGCGGCCTGCTCTTCCTGGCCGCCGGCACGCCGTACGCGAACATCGTCCCGCTTCACCGTGATCACATATCCCGTTTGTCCGTATACTTCCATGTCTTTGCGGTCGAACGGCCAATTCCAGGAGGCTTGTACGATGGCTTGGGCTTTGGGATACGTCAGGATGATTGTCGCCTCGTCATCGACTCGCGGGTAGATTTCGGGTTTGATCTGCTGGGTGACGGCGGTTACTGTTTCGGGGCGTTGTCCGTCCATCAACCACGTCATTAGGTCGGCGCCGTAGCATCCGAAGTCGAACAGGGCGCCTCCGCCGTTGAGTTTGGGATCGGTAAGCCACGTCAGGAATTCGGGGCCGACACCGATTTCCTTGGGCCCACTGTGACCATCGTGGACGACGACCTTGCGCACGTCACCGAGTGCGTGCTCATGGACTAGATCGTACGCGGCACGGTTGCTCGGGTACCACGTCGTCTCGTAGTTGACGAGGACATGAATCTTGCCCAGGTGTGCCGCCTTCTGGATAGCCAGTCCATCCTCCAAACTGGCCGCCAGCGGCTTTTCCATCATGACATGGACGCCGTGCCGGGCGCAGATTTCGACCACGCGGCGATGGTCGTAAGTATTGGTGTAGACGAGGACGGCCTGCGGATGTGCTCGTGCGAGCATTTGTTCCAGGTCGGGGAACAATAATCCTCGATCGATGCCATAACGCGTCGCGTATTGAGAAGCGAGGGACTGGTCAGGTTCAGCAATGCCGACGATCTCAATTTCTGGATTGTAAAGCGAATGCTCAAAAAATCCCTGAACATGTCCGTGAACGAGACCAACGATGCCGACGCGGAGTGGAGTGCGAGTCTTCGGCGAGGCAGTCTGGCTCTGGAAATATACGGTTAAGGATAAGAAAATCACGATGGAACAAGCTAGAGATGAATAACGACGCATTGAAGTGCTCCTAGCGCCAAGATGAAGGTGATTCTCGCGGCTGCTGTTAAATCCACTTCGTCTGATGGGACATTGTATCAATAGTAAACAGACTGCTAAACGCTTGTGTGCGAAAGATTTGGGTGCGCTGTAGAGAGGCTAGCAGCGCGGGAATCCGGCCATTTGCTTCCGTAACCTGTTACCTGTTCCCACGGCGTGTCATAGTCCAGTCAGCTTATGACCCACTTCCCCCAACCGCACCCATCGAGGCGAGCGGCCCGGGTCCAGCTTGGAGATTCAGTCCTGGCTGCGATCCGTTTAGAAGATGGCCGGCGTACAAGAGCTAAACTCCAAAGCATCTCCGTGACGGGTGGACTGTTGCAATTGCAGCATCCCCTTGGAACCGGTTCTTTCGTCGAACTGGCATTTCAGACGCAATCGGGGCCAGTCCATGGCATGGCTGAGATCCTGAGCCCGATGCGGAAGACGGTGAACGGAGTATTGCAGCCGTTCCGCTTCGTCGCGTTCGAGGATGACGACCACCGCCGCTTGCGCACGTCGGTCGATCATGTAACGGACCGGAATCTGCTGGGGCTGAAGTCGTCCGTTTTCGTGGTGCCAAAGACGATCTAGTCCTGACGCCGTCGCATACGCGGATCGGTGCCGGCGCTGAGTTCAACGCTCTCGATATACTGATCCTGGCTTGGGCGCGATTTATCTGCGACCAAGATTCAGGAAATGACGCGGGAGATCACTACACACTCGGCGGAGGAGACGATTGCCTTCGGGCGCACGCTGGCGGAATTGCTCGCGCCACCCAAGCTCGTTCTTTTGCGCGGAGATCTGGGAGCTGGGAAAACCACGCTGGTCAAGGGAATTGCGGCGGCGTTTCAGGCAGCGAAGGAAGATGACGTTACCAGTCCCACCTTCACACTGGTACACGAATATCGTGGGCCGCGAGCCAATCTTTATCACATTGATCTTTACCGCGTCGATACGCAGCGCGAGCTGGAGACGCTGGGCTTGGATGATTTGCGATCCGAGGACAGTATTTTGCTGGTTGAGTGGGGAGAGAAATTTCCGCGTCTGCAGCGGGAGCGGGATGTGGAGATTTCTTTGGAGCGCGCCGGGGAAAATGGGCGGAGGATCAGGACCGTCAGTTAGGGTTGCGCCGCGGCTGGCAGAATTAGGAGCGCCCGTGCGCAGGACGCAGGCGCGCTCCATTCGCGCACCATCGAGAAGAGGATGGCGGCCGCGAAGAAGGCGAAGATCAGGCGGTCTCTTCTCATCCCATCCATTATCCCATGGGGAGAGCTTGTAGTGGCGGTTCTATGGCGACTGAGAACCTAAAACTGCTTCAAAACCCCATGATGTTGTAGCCGCAATCGACGTAGATGACTTCGCCTGTGATGCCGCTGCTGGCATCGGAGGCGAGGAAGACTCCGGTCGAGCCGACTTCTTCGACTTCCACGCGGCGGCCCAGCGGGGCTCGCTCCTCGTGGCCCTTGAGCATGTCTCCGAAGCCGGCGATGCCGCGCGCCGCTAGAGTCTTGATTGGGCCAGCGGAAATAGCGTTCACGCGAATTTTCTTCTTACCGAGCTCGAAGGCTAGATAGCGCACCGTGCATTCTAGTCCAGCCTTTGCGACTGCCATAACGTTATAGCGCGGCACAACTTTCTCCGAAGCGTAGTAAGTCATGGTGAGGATTGATCCGCCGTCCTCCATGAGGGGAGCGGCGGCGCGGGAAACGGCGACCAGCGAATAGACGCTCACATCCATTGCGACGCGAAAGCCTTCGCGCGTGGTGTTGATGAAGTCGCCTTTCAGTTCGTCAGCGGGAGCGTAAGCGACCGAATGCACCAGCGTGTGCAGTTTTCCGTGACGCTCTTTGAGAGTGGCAAAGAGGCGCTCGATCTCTTCATCTTTGCTGACGTCACACATATAGCCTTCAGCGCCGGGCAGAGAGAGGATGAGGTCTTTTGCTTCCTGCTCCAGACGCTCGTTCTGGTATGTGATGGCGAGCTTCATGCCGGCGGCGTGGAGTCCCTGAGCGATGGACCAGGCGATTGAACGCTTGTTGGCGACCCCGAAGACGACGGCATTGCGGCCCTGCAAGTCGGCGGACATGAGTGCTCCTTGGAATGGAAAAGAATAACAGGTGGGAAGAAAAGCCAGAAGGCAGAAGTCAAAATGCAGAGTTCGAGTCAGCTTTCATTGGGAACGGAGAAACCGAAGCACCGGCGCCCACCAATCGTCCGTTGGAGTGCGGTAGAGTGCATTGTGCGGAAACCCGTGAAGAACTGCCAGTTGTTTTGGTTCCGGCGCGGATTCGAAAATGCGCTGGCCCATCGCAGGGGGATTCACCTTGTCTGCATCGCTGTAAACAACCAGCAAAGGCACGCGCACGAGTTTGGCATTCTCGACGTTGTCCCAGGCGTCCGGGATCGCATAGAGCAATGCGAGCGAGGTCCCACGTTTTCGGCCCGCGTCCCTCAGAGAGGAAAAGGCGTTTGCTACAACCACGCAAGATGGAGGAGGGCGAAAATGCGGCAGGGATTCAAGCAGTGGCGAGTTACCCATGGAGTGACCCAGCACGCAAAGGCGCTCGCTGGGAAATTGTGATACGAAAGTTGCGTAGGCTGGGATCGCGTCTTCATTGAGATGAGCAATGGTTCCGGGACGTGAACTGTCTCCGTGACCGGAGTAGTCGAATACGATCGAGGAGATGCAGTGGTCGTAGAGAAACCTTTGCGCCAGAATCCATTCGGAAATAGTTTCCATGACGCCGTGAAAGATTAACACCGCGACACGAGGCTGGCAGGTGCCAGGGGCGCGTACGAGGTAGGCATCGAGAACACGGCGTCCACTGGAAATTTTCAGCCTATCAAAGGCAAGACCAACGGTGGCGGGTGTTTCAGGCCCGTTGGGGCCGGTGTTCAAAAATGTCTTGGACTCGAAGTTCAGGATCACTGGCCGGAGCGCCACAACGCAAGCCAGCAAACAGAGCAGTCCAATTGCAAAGTTCGCGCGTCGCGCCATATAGATTCTTGTGACTATACGCCAATGCGTCTGGGGCGTTTCAGGAGTCGCTAATCGGCTGGAACGGTGTCGCGATTTACCGTTCCTACTGGCCAGCTGGCAGCTACAAACGACAGCCCGTAAACGCACGCCAGAATGGCGAATGCGGCTACCAGGCTGACTTTGTGTGCGACCGCTCCGACCGCTAGGGCCAGCACAAGCTGGAGGAATGTTCCGAAAAAGTAAAAGGTGTTTTGCACCCGACCCATGAGATGGTTTGGGACCATTTCCATGAGGCTGGTGTTCATGGCGATGCCTCCGACGCCGCGCGCCGAACCCATCACGGCATACAACAATATGGCGGCCACCAGCCAATGCGACACTGGAGCGCAAATCACGCATGCGGCGATGATCGCCATGGAAAACGCAACGGAACGACGCCCGCCCAGGCTGGCGATGATAGCTGGGGCATACAGCGCGCTGAGAAAGGCGCCGGTGCCCCATCCCGCGTTGAGCCATCCGTAGCCGACGGCACCGGCATGAAAGATGCGTTCGCTCAGCGACGGAGTGACGACGACTCCCGTGATCATGGCGCCAAGAAATAATGCCCAACTAATGCCGAGCAAGATTACAGCGCGATGGTCGCGGAGAAAGTGCAGGCCTTCGCGCATATCGCGCCAGAAGCGCTCGAACTGGGTTTCGGCGGCAAGGATGTCGGCTCGCAATTCTTCCGGGCTGAGTACGACGTGACGTCCCTTACGCACCGCGAAATAGCAGCAGAATGAAACCACGTAGGTGGAAACGTCGATCAACAACACACCCCCGAGGCCGATGTGGTTGTACATGAAGCCGACCAAAGATCCGGCGATGAGCCAGCCGCCTTGAACGCCCGCCAAAAGGAAGGTATTCGATTCCACAAATTGTCCTTCAGGCGTGAGTTCCTGGATGAGAGCGGTGATGGTGGGCCAGAACATCCAGAAGCCGGCGGCGACGAGGGTATTCATCAAATAGAGTTGCCAGACTTGTACATGGTGGCGAAACGCGAGGATGGCCACCGTCACAATAATTACGGCTCTTACGGCATCGAGCCACATGACCAGGCGGCGGCGATCTTCGCGATCAATAATGACGCCGGTGAAGGGAAGCATGAGCATGGCGGGAATGGTCTGCAGAACGGCGAACGTGCCGAGCGCCATTTCCGAGTGCGTGGCTTCGAGGATGTACCAGGCGACCGCGGCCGAGTTCATCCCGCTGCCCAACATGGAGATCACGTTGGCGGCAAAGACGAAGCGCAGTGGGCGCTGACCGAGAATGGTTCGCATACTTCACTTTAGCCGAAGTGGCGCGAGAGAGGTTCACGTAAGGGCTTGCTTACGCGACAGCCGTTAATTTGTCCGCTTCCTCGCGAATCCTCTGCCACGCGCGCTCGACGTGTCTGGCTTGGGTGTTGGTCTGGCCGACGCACAGACGCAGCGTCAGTTTTCCATTCAGCTTGGTGTGCGTGAGAAAGAGATCGCCGCTGCGATTCAGCCGATCCATGATGGTTTGATTCGCCGCGTCTCCGGCTTTGTGGCGGAAGCAGACCAGGTTCAACGGGGCGGGGGCAGCGAGTTCGAAGTGCTTGTCGTTGCGCACCCAGCCAGCGAACTGTTGCGCCAGTTCGACGTGGCGGCGGATGTGGTGCTGCAGGCCTTCCACGCCGTAGTGGCGAATAACAAACCAGAGCTTAAGCGAGCGGAAACGGCGGCCGAGCTGGATGTGCCAATCGCGATAATCGATTACCGCGCCCGATTCCGTGGCTTGGTTGCGCAGGTATTCCGGCAAGATGCTTAGAGTCTGGATGAGCGCTTTGCGATCGGCGACCCAGAAGCAGTTGCAATCGAAGTTGGTGAACATCCACTTGTGCGGGTTGAAGTTGTAGCTCTCGGCCAGTTCCACACCTTGTTGCAAGGGACGGAATTCCGGACAGAGTGCGGCAGTGCCCGACATGGCTGCATCCACGTGCAGCCAGAGGTTGTGCTGATGCGCGACGCGGGCGATCTCGGCGATCGGGTCCATCGCGTTTGAGGATGTCGTGCCAACTGTGGCGCAGACAAAGCTGGGAACCAGGCCAGCGCGCTTGTCGGCTTCAATCTGGCGGGCGAGCAGGTCGGGGCGCATGGCGAAGTTTTCGTCCACTTCGATGGAGCGCAGATTATCGACGCCGATTCCTGCGATCATTGCAGCTTTCTGCAATGACGAATGGGTTTGCGTGGAGACGTAGGCTACGATGCGGCCGTCGCATCCCTTTTTGTTGCTGATGTAGTTGGTGGCGCGTTCGCGGGCAGCCAAAAGCGCGCAGAGCGCTGCACTCGAGGCAGTGTCCTGAATCACTCCGCCGCCGGTACTCGACGACAGAAATTTATCCGGCAATCCCAGCATGGTTACGAGCCAGTCGAGCACATGCGTTTCCAGTTCGGTGCAGGCCGGACTGGTGGACCAGAGCATGCCCTGAACGCCCAGGCCGGAAGAGAGAAGATCACCAAGAATTCCTGGGCCGGAGGCGTTGCACGGGAAATAGGCGAAAAAATTCGGCGACTGCCAGTGCGTGACTCCTGGCAGGATGAGATTCTCGACATCTTTCATTAGGATGTCGAACGGTTCTCCGTGTGCCGGAGGATCCGCCGGAAGCGACGCACGAATTTCTCCAGGCTTCACCTGTGAGAGCACAGGGAACGACTCGATGCGGGAATGATAGTCCGCGATCCAGTCGACCACGGTGTGGCCGTAGCGGCGGAATTCGTCGGGCGTCATGTGAAAAGATTTTTCGTCGGACACTTAGGCCTCGCAGGATAAGACCAAAGCTGATCGTATCAGCAGATCCTGTTTTTCTTTTAAGTCAACCGGCCGAAGTAAAGCCGGGTCTTGTACTCGAATGCGACCCGGTTCTCGGCGGCACAATCATCGAAGATGCGGCGCAATTCGCGCAGCATTGGCACGTGCTGGGGATGATCCGGTCCGGGCGCATACGACGACGACAGTAGGCGACCCTCTACCCCCGCGTAATCGAATTTCTGGAGAATCCCAAAGACTCGTTCCTGAAATGGGGCGGGGTCGAAGAATTCGTTGACCGCGGAGGTCGTGCGTTCGTGTCGAACTTCTTCATAGTCGGTTCCGTAGGTCAGCAGCAGCTGTTCGTAGGCGCGAAGAAACTTTGTCGAATCCGTGAGGCGCTCATTCCACAGAAGCACCAGCCAACCGCCGGGCTTCAGAATGCGAACGAATTCACGCCTCGCCCGCTGGCGGTCGAACCAGTGAGCGGCTTGCGCTGCGGTGACAAAATCCACGCTCTGATGTCCCAGAGTGGTTGCCTCGGCTGTCCCTGCGACGCTGCTAAACTTCGGAAACCCAATCAGCAGCCCTTCGGCCGCTTCGCGCATCTCGGGATTGGGCTCGACACCGAAAACTGGGTTACCATTCTCCAGCAAGGTGCGAGTCCAAATGCCGGTTCCGGAGGCGATGTCAGCCACGAAGTGAGTGGGCGCGAGGGCGCATTCGGTTTTCAGGGCGTGCAGCGCTTCCGGCGGATATCCGGGCCGGTATAGCACATAGTTTTCTACGCGATCGGAAAAACGGCTGGTGGCATTGGAGGCGGGCATGAATTTAAAAAGTGGCAACAGTTTTCGTCTTGCCAGAAATCCATTTTAATTCGACGATAGGGATGTTGTCCTGCGCACCGGGTTCCTTGGGCCTCAAGCCCGGGTGACTTCGATAAGGAATGTTCATAGACCATTAAGGGGAAATCCTCCTCCGAGACCGAGTGCGGTACCATTCCAAGTGAGCTAGGAAATCTTCTATCGCATGAGAGTCGTCATCAAAGTCGGTACCAGCCTGATCGCCCCTGGCGGTCAGATTGACGCGAACCTGTTGCGTGCCATGGTCGACCAGCTCGATCTCAGCAGGAACGAATACCTGATCGTTACTTCCGGCGCAATCGCTGCAGGAATGTCGGGACTGGGATTGGGCAAACGACCGAGCGACGTTCCGGGAATGCAAGCTTGCGCGGCCGTCGGGCAGAGCAAACTGATGCATACTTATGAGCGCTTGTTCTTTGGCAAGAAGGTTGTGGCACAGCTCCTGCTATCGAGTGACGACTTCACGTCGCCTGTCCGCTACCGCAACTTGCAAAACGCCTTGGCTGAGTTGCTTTCGCTAGGAGTTGTGCCCATCGTGAATGAAAACGACAGCGTCTCGGTGCGTGAGTTAGTTGGCGCTTTCGGAGACAACGACGAACTGAGTTCTCTGTTGGCCACTGCTGTGAAAGCCGACTGGCTCTTGCTGCTGACTGACGTCGACGGGTTCTACTTGCCGAATGGGCGCAAGAAGCCGCGCCTGGTGCGGGTTGTGCGGAAGCTGACTCCGGCGCTGGAAGCGCAATGCAATGGGAAGAGCAAGTTGGGGCGCGGCGGAATGATTTCCAAACTGCGGGCGGCGAAGCTGGCCAGCGAAGCCGGAGTCCATGTGGCGATTGTGAATGGGCGCCATCCGCAGGGAATTACGCTGGGCATGGAACGCAAGATTGGAACCTATTTTCCTCCGCAGCGAGGAAGAGTCTGATGGCGACGACCATTGCCAGCTCGGTTTCCACGCAGGGGAAGCTGCTGCGCGCGCGCACAGCGGCTGCGAAACTGGGACTGCTCTCCACGGACGAGAAGAACGTGTTGCTGCTGGCGATCGCCGATGCGATTGAAGCCCAGACCCAGGCGATTCTTGCGGCCAACCGGAAAGATGTGGAAAGTTCGGGTTTCGAAGGTGCTATGCGCGACCGCTTGCTGTTGACCGCGGTGAGAATCAGGGAGATGGCGCAGGGGGTGCGCGAAGTGGCGGCGCTCGGCGATCCGATTGGCGAGACTCTGGTGGAGTGGACCCGCCCCAACGGCCTGCGCATCCGCAAGGTGCGCGTGCCGCTGGGAGTGGTGGGAATTATCTACGAGTCGCGACCGAACGTTACTGTGGATACGGCTGTCCTCGCGCTGAAAACGGGCAACGCCATCGTGTTGCGCGGCGGCAAAGAAGCGGCGTGCAGCAATCAACGGCTGGTGGAAATTCTTGCGGCGGTGCCGGGAGTGCCAGAGGGAGCAATCGAGCTCCTCGATTCGAGCACACGGCAGTCGGTGCAGGAACTCACTAAAGCCCGGGGGCTGGTTGACGTGATTATTCCGCGCGGCGGCGTGGGACTGATCACCTTCGTTACCGAGAATTCCTCTGTACCTGTGATAGAAACCGGTGCAGGGAACTGCCACATCTTCGTGGATGAATCCGCCGATTTTGAGATGGCCGACCGGATCGTGATCAACGCCAAGACGCAGAGGCCGTCGGTGTGCAATGCAGCGGAGAAGCTGCTGGTGCATGAACGGATCGCGGCGGAATACATCCCGCGAATCGTGAAGAAGCTGATTGAGGCTGGAGTGGAAGTTCGTGGAGACGGGAAATCTCGCAGCCTGGCGGCTGGATTGAACATTGAGCCGGCCGCGGAGCAGGATTGGTACGAAGAATATCTGCGGTTGTGCATGGCGGTGTGCGTGGTCGCGAATGTGGATGAAGCCATTGTCCATATCAACCGCTATTCGACAAAGCACTCCGATTCCATCGTGACGCGCGATGAGGCCAGTGCTCGCAAGTTTCTGCGTGGCGTGGATTCAGCTGCCGTTTACTGGAATGCTTCGACGCGTTTCACCGATGGCGCAGAGTTCGGCTTCGGCGCCGAGATGGGAGTCAGCACGCAGAAGCTGCACTGCCGTGGGCCTTTCGCGCTGGCTGAACTGACATCCTCGAAGTACGAGATCATTGGGACGGGGCAGGTGCGGTAGTCTTTTGCTGTGGGCCTGCCTCTCGCGCGCTCATCTGCATACTTTCACACCCGCTGTACTACTTTACTTACTTTCCCAGCGGGAGCGTCATGAGATTCTTTTATTCGGCACTTGCTTGTTCGGTCGTCTTCCTCGGCTTTGTGTTGGCCAGGGTGAGCGGCCATGCCGCGAACTCTTCCGGTGCGCCAGCTCCCATTTTTGGCTTTCGCGATGCTGCCGCCGAAAACGCCACTGAAGCCCGGTTTCTTGCGGTGCCTGATCCCAAGCTGGCGGAAGAGCACTTGCGCACGCTGACGCAGGCTCCGCACATGGCGGGCACGCTCGAGGACAAAGCCACGGCGGACTATGTGGCGCAGAAGTTTCGTGCCGCCGGGCTCGACACCGAAATCGTCGAATACAAAGTGTGGATGAACTATCCGTTGGAAATCAGCGTGGATGTTACTGCGCCGGCTGGAGTCGAAATGCACGGGCCTACTCGCGAGCATGTCGCTGGAGATCCTTACGACGATGATCCTCGCGTTGTGATGCCATTCAATGGCATGTCGCCGTCAGGAGATGCCGAGGCGGATGTGGTTTACGCCAACTACGGCACGCCGGAAGATTTCGAGAAGCTGGAAAGGTTGAAGATCGACGTGCGTGGCAAGATCGTGCTGGTGCGCTACGGCCAGAATTTTCGCGGCGTGAAGGAATTTGTCGCTCAGGAACATGGAGCGGCGGGAGTGATCATCTACTCGGACCCGTTCGACGATGGCTGGCGGCGCGGTGATAAGTATCCTGATGGACCCTGGCGGCCGGATACCGGCGTGCAGCGTGGATCGGTGGGATACATGTTCGAGTTTCCCGGCGATCCAACAACGCCCGGATTTGCATCAGTGCCTTCGTTGCCAGAGAGTAAGCGCATTTCTCCCGAGCAGTCCGCGCAGATGCCGAAGATTCCGGTTACTCCACTTTCGTATCACGATGCGTGGCCAATTCTGCAGCACTTGGGCGGGCCTGACTCGCCACGCGAGTGGCAGGGTGCGCTGCCTTTTACTTATCACGTGGGGCCCGGACCGGTACGAGTGAGGATGCATCTCAAGCAGGACTATCAGTTCCGCACGCTGTGGGATGTGATTGGCCGGGTGCGTGGCAGCGAGTTGCCCGATGAGTGGGTGGTTGCGGGAAATCATCGCGACGCGTGGGTATACGGCGCAGTCGATCCGAACAGCGGCACGACGGCGATGCTCGAAGCGGTCCACGGGGTCGGCGAGTTGTTGAAGTCAGGTTGGAAGCCGAAGCGCACGATGATTTTTGCAAGTTGGGACGGCGAGGAAGAGGGACTGATCGGTTCCACCGAGTGGGCCGAGCAGCATGAATCCGAACTGGCCAATGCTCCCGCATATTTCAACATGGACGTGGGAGTCTCAGGGCCGAAGTTTGGGGCCTCGGCGGTGCCGAGTCTGAAGCAATTTTTGCGCGATGTGACCAAGGCGGTGCCCAGTCCGAAGGGCGGAACTGTTTACGAGGCGTGGCAGAAAGTGGATCAACCGGGTGTTCCGTCGACACAGTCGCCTGCTGAAGCAATTGGGGACGGCCGCCGCGTGCCAGCCGCGTCAGCCAAGGGCGAGGTTCCAGTCGGGGATCTGGGCAGCGGTTCTGATTACAGCGCTTTCCAGCAGCACCTGGGCGTGCCTTCCAGTGACATCAGTTCAAGCGGGCCCTATGGCGTGTATCATTCGGTTTTTGATAATTTCGCGTGGTTCAAGAAATTCGGAGATCCGGATTTCGTTTACGAGCAGCAGATGGCGAGAATTTTTGGTTTGGAGGCGGTGCGCATGGCCGATGCCGACGTTCTGCCTTACGATTACGAAGAATATGGCAAGGAAGTTGCCACTTATCTGGATGCGGCCGGCAAGCGGGCGGAGAACAAGTTTGGCGACCACGTGCTCGATCTGGGTGCAGCGACTGCGGCTGCGAAGCACTTTCAGGATGCGGGGACGAAAATTCTGTCGAAGCAGAAGAATCCGCCGCGTGATGCAGCACGACTAAACCAGGCGCTGCGCGGGGCCGAGCGGGCGCTACTGCTGCCAGAAGGGTTGCCGCACCGTCCCTGGTTTCGCCATGCTATTTATGCTCCAGGGGAATACACAGGATATGCGGCGGTGGTCATTCCGGGGGTGAACGAAGCTCTGGACAAAGGGGATGTGGAGCGCGCGCGCCAGCAGTTGGCAGTTCTAGCCGCAGCGCTCGAACGCGCCGCCAAGGCGCTGGAAGGATACCGGTAGAGCATGAATTCTGCACACGCGCTGGGACAGTTCCTGCGTACGCTGCCTGCTTCGGCGGCGGAGACGTTCCTCGCGCTCTTTCCGATTGTCAATCCCTTCGGCGGGGTTCCTATCTTTTTCACCATGACCTCTACCTGGACCGCTCAGGACCGGCAGCGTACCGCTGTGAAGACTGGCGTCTGGGTTTTTGTCATCCTAGTCACGTTTCTGTTTTTTGGCCGCTTCGTGCTTTATTTTTTCGGCATCTCGCTGCCGGTTTTGAAAATTGCGGGCGGATTGATCGTGGCCAACACCGCTTGGGGCATGGTCACGTCTCATGCGCGTATCACGCCGGAGGAAAGCCATGAAGCGGAGGACAAAGAAGATATTTCTCTTACTCCGCTGGCTATGCCGCTTTTGTCGGGTCCGGGAGCCATCGGCGTCGTGATGGCGCTCGCGGCGCACGTGGATAGCACCACTTCGTACCTTGGGATGATTATCGGCATCGCCGGAGTGGCACTTTCTGTGTTGTTGTTTCTCTGGCTGGGAGGGCCGCTAGTTCGCCGGCTGGGGCCCGGCGCCGTAGGAGCCATCAACAAGATTTTTGGCTTTCTGATTTTGGCCATCGCCGTCCAGTTGGTGTGGGACGGCGTGGCCGACTTCAAGAGCTGAAATTCGAACGCGCCCTTCGACAATTCCAGAGCAAACCTTGGACCACGAAAGCGATTACTTCAGCGATACCAGCTTGTCCACCAGTTCCGAATAATCCTTCTTCTCGATGCCGTGGACCTGCTTGTTGTACTCGTCTACCTTCGACGAATAATTCATAGAGCAAAATTTCGGGCCGCACATCGAACAGAAGGCCGCTTCTTTGTAGTAGTCGTCGGGCAAGGTTTCGTCGTGCATGGACCGCGCGGTCTCAGGATCGAGCGAGAGCGCAAACTGTTTCTCCCAATCGAATTTGTAGCGGGCGTAACTCAGGGCATCGTCGCGGTCGCGCGCGCCGGGGCGCTGACGCGCGATGTCCGCGGCGTGCGCTGAGATCTTGTAGGCGATGATGCCATCCTTTACGTCTTTCTCGTTCGGCAGGCCGAGATGCTCTTTCGGCGTCACATAGCACAGCATGGCGGCACCGTACCATCCGATCATGGCTGCGCCGATCGCTGAAGTGATGTGGTCGTAGCCCGGAGCGATGTCGGTGACCAGCGGCCCGAGAGTGTAGAATGGCGCTTCGTAGCAGAGCTCGACTTCTTTTTCCACCTGCTCCTTAATCTTGTCCATCGACACATGGCCGGGACCTTCGATCATGACCTGTACGTCGTGTTGCCAGGCTATTTTTGTGAGCTCGCCAAGAGTTTTCAGTTCGGCGAACTGAGCCTGGTCGCTGGCATCGGCTACGCAGCCGGGACGTAGTCCGTCACCTAGAGAAAAGCTGACGTCATATTTCTTGAAAATCTTGCAGATATCGTCGAACCGTTCGTAAAGGAAATTCTGCTTGTGGTTATAAGCCATCCATTGCGCCAGAATGGCGCCACCGCGGCTCACAATGCCGGTGATGCGCTTGGAAATCAGCGGCAAGTACTGGATCAGCACGCCGGCGTGAATGGTCATATAGTCCACGCCCTGTGCCGCCTGCTCTTCGATCACTTCCAGCATCACATCAGCATTTAAATCTTCCACGCGTTTCACGCGGGCAATGGCTTCATAAATCGGCACAGTGCCGATGGGAACAGGCGAATGTCGCAGGATGGCCTCGCGGATTTCGTGAATGTTGCCGCCGGTGGAAAGATCCATTACCGTGTCTGCGCCGTAGTGCACAGCGGTGTGCAGCTTTTTCAATTCCTCTTTGATTTCCGACGTGACCGCCGAATTGCCGATGTTCGCGTTGATCTTGCACAGCGACGCCACACCGATCGCCATTGGTTCGAGTTCCGGATGGTTGATGTTGGCGGGAATGATCATGCGGCCGCGGGCTACTTCGTCGCGCACCAATTCGGGGGTCACCTTTTCCCGGTAGGCCACGTAACCCATCTCTTCCGTGATCACGCCCTGACGGGCATAGTGCATCTGGGAAAAGTTGCCGGTAGTGTTCTCTTTCGTGCGTCGGGCGAGCCACTCAGCGCGGGGCCGAGGAACTGTGGAACCATTGGTACCGCTACCATTGGAAGCATTAGGAGAAATCATGACGGGCCATCCTCGCTGGGATTTTTCTGAAGACTTCATTATACCTGTGTCCGGAAGATGAACGGGACAGACGAGCCGAAACGCGCTCTGGAGGCGTGGATTCGATGTATGTAATAGTTGTGTAATGTGTCAGGGATCACCGCGTGAAGCTGAGTTGGGACGTTAGGCTGGAAGCACAATCAAAATGAAACCTCATCCAAAAGGCAGTCACGCTCGCATCCTTCTGAGTTCGGTCTTCGGGCCTTATGCGCAAGACGATGAATTTGGCAGCCGCGCTATCAATCCCATGGAGCTCTATCACAACCAGGTAACCCGGGCTCAGGGCAGCTTCTCGCTGCGCATGTTTCATCGATCCTGGGGCATCATGATGATTCAGGAAAATATTTCGGCGCCCTGCAGCGTGCTGGATTTCCCCACGCGCGAAGCTTTTGCCCGTGAATTGACCACGAACCAGTATGACATCGTTGGCATTTCTTCGATCATCGTGAATGTTTTGAAGGTCCGGGAGATGTGCCGAATGGTGCGAGAACTGTCCCCGGATTCTGTGATCGTGATAGGCGGACACGTAGCCGCCATTCCCGCTCTGGATGCGATGATCGATGCCGATCACATCGTGCGTGGAGAGGGAATCTCGTGGATGCGTCGGTACCTGGGAGAAGACGAGCACGCGCCCATCCGTCATCCCGCCATCGTTTCCGGCCTGCAGACTCGCATCATGGGAGTGCGTCTGCCACAGCGGAAGGGCGGGACGGCAGCAACCATCATTCCGTCGGTGGGCTGTCCCATGGGATGCAACTTCTGTACCACGTCCGCTTTTTTTGGTGGCAAAGGAAAGTTCATCAACTTCTACGAAACCGGCGATGAACTGTTTGATGTGATGTGCCGGATCGAATCTGAGCTCAAGGTAAACTCTTTCTTTGTGATGGACGAGAACTTCCTGCTGCACCGTACGCGCGCGATGCGCCTGCTGGAGCGCATGAAGGAAGCAGGCAAGAGCTGGGAGCTTTCCGTCTTTGCCTCCGCTAACGCGATTCGAAAATACACGATGCTGGAACTTGTGGAGCTTGGCGTTTCTTGGGTCTGGATGGGGTTGGAATCTCCCAGATCAAGTTATGGCAAGTTGCAGGGCCAGGATCTCACACAGCTGACGCGGGAACTTCGCGAACACGGAATACGTGTGCAGGGCTCGACGATCATCGGACTCGAACACCACACGCCGGACAATATCATCGACGAAATCGAATCAGCAATTGATTACGAGACCGACTTCCACCAGTTCATGCTTTACACGCCAGTTCCCGGTACGCCGCTCTATCAGGAGATGGCTGATCAGGGGCGTCTGCTGCCAAATGTTGACTATGCCGACATTCACGGACAATACAAATTCAACTTTCAGCACGGCGCGATTTCCCGCGACGATTCAAAGCGCTTCCTCGATTGGGCGTTTTGGCGCGACTTTGAACGCAACGGACCGAGTCTTTATCGTTTGTGCCAAACCATGCTGCAAGGCTGGCAGCGCTACAAAGACCACCCCGATCCACGCGTCCGCGAGCGGTTTACGCGCCAAGTGAAGAAGATCATTGGCGCTTATAATGCAGCGCTATGGGCGATGGAGCGAGACTTCAAGAAAGTGAATCGCACCGTGAGCGAGAAGATTCACCATCTGCGGCGCGAAGTGGAGAAGGAGTTCCCAGTCGTAGCCCGCCTTACTGCCGCATCGTTGGGTCCTGTCTTGTTGTGGTCGACGCGCCGGGAGGCACGCCGACTGGCGTCGGGACAGACCTACGAACCGCCCACGTTCATCGAGCGCAGCCACTGGATTGCAGCTTCGTAGTCTTCCATCCTTGCTCCTACGGAGATCGGGGCTTAAAATCTCAACCGTTCTTCAAAGGAGAAGTCTCGATATGCGTGTGTCCCGTCTCTTGCCGGCTTTGCTGCTTCTGACGAGCGTTGGCGGCTTCACCCAAACATCTTCCTCCTCGAAGCCCGCTCCCGGCTTCAGTCTCGATAATGTCGACAAGACAATTGATCCCTGTGTGGATTTTTACCAGTATGCCTGTGGCAACTGGATCAAGAATTCGAAAATTCCTCCTGACCAATCACAGTGGGGCAGCTTCGTGGAACTTCGCGAGCGCAATCTTGACATAGAGCATGACATTTTGGAAAAGGCTGCCGCAGGCGGGGCCAGCCGCAACGCTATCGACCAGAGAATCGGCGATCTCTACGGATCCTGCATGGACGAGAAGGCGGTGAACGCAAAAGGCATCGTACCGCTCAAGCCCGAACTGGACCGAATCGCAGCCGTACCAGACAAAGGCGCTCTCATTGACGAGATCGCGCACGTGCACCTGACCGGACCAAGTCCGCTGTTCAACTTTTACTCCGCACCCGATCTGCACAACGCCGATCAGGTTATCGCCTATATTGACCAGGGCGGGCTCACCTTGCCGGATCGCGATTACTACATCAAGGACGATCCTGACAAAGTGGAGAAGCGGCAATTTCTGGTTGACTATGCCACGCAGCTGTTTACCCTGGCGGGCCAGACTCCGCAGCAGGCGGCCCATTCGGCGCAGACCGTCCTGGTAATCGAAACCATGCTGGCCGTCGACTCGATGGATCGCACCAAGCGCCGGGATCCGAAGAATCGCGATCACAAGATGACCCGCGACGAGGCGGCCGCGCTTGGTCCCAATTTCTATCTCGATCGCTACTTCACGGCCGTGGGCGCTCCGAACTTCACTCAGCTTAATGTTACGAATCCCGAGTTCTTCAAGCTGGTAAACGGCGTGCTGGAGGTTGAGCCTCTGGATGCTTTGAAAACTTACGTGAGTTGGCATGTGCTCAACGCGGCGGCTCCGTGGCTTTCGCAGCCATTTGTGGAGGCCAACTTCAAACTTCAGCAAAAGCTCACGGGCCAGGAAGAAATCCAGGCGCGCTGGAAGCGTTGCGTCACCCTCACCGATCGCGAACTGGGAGAGGCGCTGGGGCAGAGATATGTCGACGCAACTTTCGGTCCCGACGGCAGGCAGCGCATGCTCAAGATGGTGGACGCCCTCGAAAACTCTCTCGCGGAAGATATCCACGATCTTTCCTGGATGAGCGACGAAACCAAGAAACAGGCCAAAGTTAAACTGGATGCCATTCGAAACAAGATCGGCTATCCGGATGTGTACCGCGACTACAGTTCGGTCGTAATCAAGCCCGACGACTTGCTGGGGAACGTCGCTCGTGCCGATGAGTTTGAGTCGAAGCGCCAGATCGCCAAGATTGACAAGCCGCTCGATCGCAGAGAGTGGGGCATGACTCCGCCGACCGTGAACGCCTACTACAACGGTTCGTTCAACGAAATCGTATTTCCAGCGGGCATATTGCAGCCGCCGTTCTTTGATAAGAGCATGGACGACGCAGTGAACTTTGGCGGCATCGGCCTGGTGATTGGCCACGAACTTACACACGGCTTCGACGACCAAGGCCGTAAGTTCGATCCGCAAGGCAATCTGCACGACTGGTGGACGGTACAGGACGGCAAGGAGTTCGAGAAGCGCGTGAGTTGCGTTGCCGACGAATACTCAAATTTTGTGGCCGTTGACGACCTGAAGCTGAACGGACGCCTCACGCTGGGTGAAAATACCGCCGACAATGGAGGCGCTCGCATTGCGCTGATGGCGCTCCAGCATATGATTGCCGATGACAAGACCGGGAAAGAAGGCCAGAAAATCGACGGTTACACGCCCGAGCAGCGCTTCTTCCTGGGATTCGCACGCGTGTGGTGCGAGAAAAGGCGTCCGGAAATCGCGCGTACCAGAGTGCTCACCGATCCGCATTCACCGGGCAAGTATCGCGTGGATGGCGTGGTGCAGAACATGCCGGAGTTTCAGAAGGCTTGGGGTTGCAAGGCGGGGCAGCCCATGGTGGCTGAGAACGCCTGCCACGTTTGGTGAGTGCTAACAAAATACTTAGACAATATGTTTGACACAACGAAGGCCCGGACCAATCGATCCGGGCCTTCGTTACTTCTGAATCTTGTCCTCTGTAACGTCTCAGTGCTTCTCTGGAATCTTGAAGCCTTTGCGGCGTTGTTCACTGTAGCGGTGCAGGGCGTCGAGGATGATGGGATATGCTTCGCCGGCGGGGCGTATCTCATCTACTTCCACAGCTTTGCCTTCGAGCTGTTTGTAATCCTGGAAAAATCGACGCAGCATCAGCATGCGGTGCGGCGGCATCTCTGCGGCCTCGCGGTAGGAGTTGAACTCGGGGTCTTCGGTGGCCACAGCGATGATCTTGTGATCCTGCTTGCCGGCGTCGATCATGGTCATCAGGCCAATGGCGCGGGCGTGGATGATGGTGAGCGGCACCACGGGTTCCTGGCAGAGTACCAGGACGTCGAGCGGATCATCGTCTTCCGCCAGCGTTTGCGGAATGAAACCGTAGTTCGCGGGATAGTAAACGGCGGAGTAGAGAATGCGGTCCAGCTTGATCAAGCCGCTCGCTTTGTCGAGTTCATACTTCACGCTGGATCCGAAAGGGATCTCGATCACGCAGTCGAATTCTTGCGGGAGCTTGTCGCCGGGAGTTACGTCGTGCCAGGGATGAATCATAGATTTGCCAAACCATTTCCATTCTAGCGGACGCAAGCTTTTATGAGATGGTCGCAGGGCAGGTAGAAGACCATTGGCTCCTCCGGAATCTTGATTCTGGGCTCGGCGTCGCGTAGAGTCATAAACGTACGTACCTGTGGGGTGGTCCTCTATGTCCAATCAAGCCAAGACCTATCTGAAGTTCGGCACGGCCACGGTTGTGATCCTGCTTCTACTTGGCTATCTCGCTTACACCGGCGTACAGGACAGCAAGAGTTACTACGTCACCATCAGCGAGCTGCACAAGATGGGGAACGGCGCTTACACGAAGCGTCTGCGGGTGGCGGGGAATGTGCAACCTGGCTCCATCAAGCGCACCGGAACGCACGTTCAGTTTGTGCTGATGGAGCAGGATCAGTTGCTCTCGGTGGACTACACTGGAACCGAAGCGCCTCCCGACACTTTCAAGGACGACTCTCAGGCGCTGGCCGATGGCAGCTTTGGCCGCGATGGCGTCTTCCACGCCAAAGCCCTGCAAGCCAAGTGCGCGTCGAAATATGCGCCGCAGCAGCCTGGCAACCAGATGCAAGCCGAGCCAGCCAAGAGCATGACGCAGGCGCAACCTGCGACCTCTGCAGGCGTCTCGAACTAACTGCCTGTCTGCTGCGTTCCATCCCTTCGCAAGGTGACGGACCTCCTCATCGTGACGAACGAAATGCAGAGAATCCTGCGCTCGGGTAAACTCAGGCCGGACTCAGAGTGCTGTAATTTCCCGACGCCCGTGACCGACGCCGCTCCTATCATCACCGTCAGCAACCTGATCAAGCAGTTCGGCCGTTTTGCCGCGCTGCGCGGCGTGACCGCGGAGTTCGATGCCGGCAAGTTCCACGTGATTCTCGGCGACAACGGGGCAGGGAAGACCACTCTGCTGCGAGCCCTGGCCGGGTTAGCTCATCCTACTCGTGGCACGATTTCCATCCTTGGCAAGAATCCGCAGGATGCATGCCGCGAGGTTGGCTATATGGCGCATCCGTCTCTGCTTTACGACGAGATGAGTGGGCTCGAGAACCTGCGCTACTTCGCTCGACTCTACGACATTGCCGGCGACGGCCGCTGTGAGCAGGTGATTCGCTCGGTGCGGCTTGATCCCGAGTTGGCACGTCCGGTCGGGCAGTATTCGCAAGGCATGCGGCAACGCATGTCGCTGGCACGGGCCATCCTGCACGATCCCACGATTCTTTTGCTGGATGAGCCATTTTCCAACGTGGATGTCCATTCGGCGCGAGAAATGGTGGTGTTGCTCAAAGGCATGCGCTATGCCGGCAAAACCATTTTCGTAGTCACACACCAGGCATCGCTGCTGGAAGGCGTGGCCGACGAATTTGTCTGGATGCGGGACGGGCAGATCGTGGACCGCACGTCTACCCTGACTCCGGACCGAGCGGGGACACAATGAGTTCGCTCCGCTCCATCACTCTAGCTACGCTCACGAAAGACATCCGGCTGGAGTGGCGCTCCCGGGATGCGATCAACTCCATGCTGTTTTTCTCACTGCTAGTGGTGGTGATCTTCAGCTTCTCTTTCGATCCGAACGCCGAAGAGTCGCGGGAAATTGCGGGAGGGTTGATATGGGTTGCCTTCCTGTTTGCCGCCGTGGTTGCCTTGAACCAGACTTGGGCACGCGAGCTGCGCAACCAGGTACTCGATGCCTACCGTGTTTCTCCCGCACCGGCCAATGCGTTGTTTGTTGCCAAAGCGCTGGGCAACTTCATCCTGGTCAGCCTGCTGGAAGCGGTGATGGCGCCGCTGTTCATGATCTTTTACAACCTCCGCGTGCTCGGTCCCTCATGGCAGTTGATTCCCGTGGCGATTCTAGGAACGTGGGCCCTGGTGGTGAATGGAACATTTTTTGCGGCCATGTCATTGCGCACCCGCAGCCGCGAAATCATGCTGCCGCTCCTGCTGTTCCCCATCTCAATTCCAGCCGTGCAGTCGATGGTGGAGGCTACACGCATCATCCTCGCCGGTGACGGCTCAGCGCGATTCTGGATCGTATTGCTTCTCACCTATGATGTGGTGTTTACTACTGCTTGTCTGGCTTTGTTCGGAACCATTCTGCAGGCAGAATGAAACGGGCCTTCCCCATCCTCGCAGTTCTTACAGCACTGCTGCTGGCTTACGCTTTCTATGAAGCTCTCTGGGTCGCGCCCATGGAGCGGACCATGGGCGATGTGCAGCGGATTTTCTACTACCATGTGCCTTCGGCTTGGACCGCGTTCCTGTTATTTTCCGTGAACCTGGTGGCTTCGGTGATTTACCTGATCTCGCGAAGCGCCAAGGCAGATGCGCTAGCGGTGGTTTCGGCGGAAGTGGGCGTTGTTTTCTGCACGGTTGTGCTGGTGACCGGCCCCATCTGGGCGCGGCCGGTGTGGGGCATCTGGTGGACATGGGATTTGCGCCTCACCCTGACTCTGGTCCTCTGGCTGATCTATGTCAGTTATCTGGTTCTGCGGCGCTTCTCGGATAGCTCGCAGACTCCGAAGCTCGCAGCGGTGCTGGCAATCTTTGGCGCGCTCGATGTGCCGCTCGTCTATTTCTCGATTTGGTTTTTCCGTACGCAGCATCCGCAGCCTGTAATTGGCGGCGGCGGTTCGATCGATCCGCGCATGTTGCACGTGCTCCTGATCAACTGGCTGGCGTTTTCCTGCTTTGCGTTCCTGGTTTGCTGGTGGCGTTTTCGCCTCGAATTGTTGCAGCGTGACGTCGAGGAAGCTCAAGCGCTTGAGTCGTTACTCGGAGATGGAGGTTCGTCCGCGCCAGCCGCACGAGCCAGTGTTCCGTTCAACAAGACTCCATCACGACCGGGGTCGGCATGAATTCCATTAAGTTTCTCTATGCAGCCTACATCGCGACCTGGCTGATCCACGGCCTCTATCTCGGCAGCATCAGGCGCCGCTACAGTCGTCTTCGGCAGCAGTTGAAGGATCTGGAGAGAGGCGGGAAGTAAACGAGCCCGCTCCTTCAGTTCGCCGCTTTCCAATCTCTTTGCAGCGCGCTGAGGAAATCTGTACTCCCGCTGGAGCGCAGGAATTCGTAGTCTTCAATCATGGCAGCGGTGCCGACGCGCAATGAGGGTAGAGGCGATTCCGACCGGATCACGCGGGCTGTGAAGCGCACCCGAACCGCATCGGTGAGCGTGATGTGAGGCGGGAAGGTGAGCGTAACTTCACAGGGCGTGCCCTCGAGAACCGGCCGGTCAAGATAAAAGAAGACTCCGCGCGCGCTCACATTTTGAGTTTCCGTTTGAAATTCGTTGTCTTGATCCAGCCGAACCACTGCGGGCAGGCGCATGTCGAAGCGCCGCATCAACCTTCGTTCCTGAGAGTCCGGGGGCATCCGTGGCGTATTTTCCGAAAGCATTGTTCCCCAAGAGACCAAATCTAATGCAGAACGGAATCAACAGCCAGGCTGGCAGGCACAAGGCCCACCCGTTGCTTTGGGGGCAGGCCCTGATAGCATTTCACTTTATAGATTTGCCGGCAGTTTGCAAGAACAAAAAGACGCATGGAACTCGGTCGGTAAATGCTCGCGCGTACCTTGGAGGGATGGTCCGGCGGAATGCACGACAGCCCTGTTTTAGCATGCAGGACTTTGCCGGGATGCTTTTGCCCCCGCCTGCTCAGATCGCTTCATTCACTTTCGTGGCACCTCGCAGCATCTTTCCTCCGCTACCAACGCATCTGATAGGTCGTGGAGCGCGCAGGGATGCGGACGCTCGCTTGACTTAGCTATCCGTCAGATGTTTAAGTAGTTGTTTATTTTCCGCCAGTTCTAAAGTGACATATCAGCAGCGGGCGGTTTCGCCGGCGCCGGGTAAAAACTGCGCATCGGTTTTACTCTCTCCATTTATGATCGGTGTGCATCGGAGGAAAAGCGTGATGGGAAATGGCCGCGGGGCGTTGATAGGAAAAGGGTCGGGAAGCAGGTTGCAGCTTGGCCGGGTCGCGGGAGCGGGTTTTGTTTTGCTGTTGGCGGCTTGCGGGATACTCGGATTGGGCTCCCGCCGCTACTCGCAGAAAGCGTCGGCACAGGTTCCTGTCTCCCCGATTCCAATCGCCTTCGGCCAGTCTCCGTCGAAATCGAAGCCGGACGCCCGCGCCATCCTCGGCCAACTCCCGCTGATCTTCGAGCCCAACCAGGGCCAGGCCGATTCCAGTGTGAAATTCGTCTCGCGCGGGTCGGGATATAGTCTCTACCTGGATCCATCCGGAGCGGTGCTGGCCATGCAAACGGCGCGACCGGCGTCACCCGGTCATAGCGGGCCCGGTCGGAGCTTGGAATCGGTACGCATGAGGCTGGTGGGCGCCAACCCGGCGGCAGCCGTCACCGGAAGCGATCCGCTGCTAGGCAAGAGCAACTACTTCATCGGAAACGATCCGAAGAACTGGCACACTGGAATTCCGCAGTTTGCTGGCGTTCACTACCAGAGCGTTTATCCGGGAATCGATCTGGTTTTCTATGGAAGCCAAGGCCGCTTGGAATACGACTTCAAGGTCGCCGCGGGCGCTGACCCGTCACAAGCTGAGTTGCAGTTTGATGGCGCAACCAAGCTAGAGTTGAGCGGCGGAGACTTGATTCTCAAGGGAACCTGGGCCGATGTTCGCTTGCAGGCTCCGCGTGTTTACCAAAACGCCGCAGGTCAGCAGCTGCCGGTCCAAGGGCGCTTCGTTCTTCGCGCTGCCAATCGCGTCGGCTTCGAGATTGGCGCATACGATCGCGCAAGAGAACTGGTCATCGACCCCACCATCAGCTACTCCACCTACTTTGGCGGCGCGAACGGTGAGGAAAGCTGTCCCTCGACTCTGGTCAGTCCCTCGACTCCGGTCAGCTGTACCTCGATTGCAGTGAACGGCAACGGCAACATCTACCTCGCGGGATCGACCACTTCCAATGACCTGCCCATACCAACGGGCGCGACCCCTTACCAAGGCTCCCTGGTCGGCGCGCAGAACGTTTTCGTCATTGAGCTTAATCCGACTCTAGGGCCTTCCGGTTTGCTCGCCATTACTTACCTCGGTGGTAGCGGAACCGACACCTCGGTCGGGCTGGCAGTTGACACTGCGGGCAATGCCTACGTTGCGGGAACAACTACTTCGCTGAATTTTCCCACCAGGAATGGATACACGTCGCCCGACGCCCTTACGGGGGCGGCTCACGTTTTCGTTAGCGTTTTGAACCCGACCTTCACTGCCCTGAATTACTCCACTTACCTGGCCGGCAATGGCACGGACATCGCCAGCGGATTGGCGATCGACAACAATCAAGATGCCTTCGTCACAGGCACCACGACTTCCAATGACACGCCCAGTCTTGCAGACGTCTTTCCCGCGAGCAAATTACCCCAGCCATTTCAAGCGGCGTCGCTAGCCAGCATCCAGTTCTTCGTGACGGAGGTAAATACCAAGACCATCGGTACGGGAAGCGTTGCTTATTCGACATACTTTGGCGGCGGCAACCCGAGTACTGGTGCGATCGCTGTCGGCGGCGGCATCGCCGTCGATACCACCGGGAACGTTTACTTCAGCGGCACCACAAATTTCTACAATAGTGGTGAAGGCACGAACGGCACTGGTGGTCTGACGACAAGCGATTTCCCCATCTCGAACGCCTACCAGCCCTGTCTCGATACGACTCCTCCGACCACCATCACTTACCCTGTGACTTGTACTCCACCGGCCAGCCCTGCGCCGACAGATGCTTTCGTGGCAAAACTGAATCCCGCCAACGCTCAGACGGGTGCCACCCAGCTACTGTTCTCCACCTACTTCGGTGGTACCAACAACGATTCGTCCACCAGCCTCACCATTGATACTACTGCCTCCGCCATCTACATCACCGGGTCGACCAACTCGCCGGTTTTCAACATTCCTACCGGAGCGGGGATATTTCAACCCTGCCTGAATGATCCAGGCGTGACGACATGTTCGACGACCCCCAACACAACGAACACCGATGCCTATGTGGCGAAGTTTACGAATCCAAGCGAGTCTACCGGAACCACAACCAACACCGTAGGCCTCAGTTATTTCTCTTACCTGGGAGGTGGCGGAAACGATAGCGGCTTGGCGATTGCCGTAGATACCGGGGCCGGAGCGCTAGTCACCGGCGCGACCAATTCGGGAACCAATTCGGTGATTAACAACCCGCCCAACTTCCCAGTCACCGCCGGAGCCATCCAGACCACGCTCAACGGCACGCAGAACGCTTTCTTTGCGCACATTGATACGACGACGACGTCCGGCACCAATACGGTCGGTTCTTACGCTACTTATTTCGGCGGAAGCGGGGTAGATCAAGGCACCAGTATTACAGTCGACCCCAGCCTCAACACTTATTTTGCTGGCGATACTACCTCTAACAATTTGCAGGTCCAAGGGGCGTTTCAGCCGACCTTTCAAGGAACCACCATGGACGCGTTCGCCGTGATGCTGCGACCCGCGAACAGTTTGTGTATTACCTGCGTGGCGCCGGTGTACTCTCCGGCCTCAAAAGTGGTGGGCGCGGGCAATCCGATCACAATCACCTTTACCATCACGAATCAGGGGCCGGACTTGGCCACGAACATCACTGTGGGCGGCCAGCTTTCCACCAATATATCGGCTACCTTTACCAGCGCCTCCGCTGGATCTGGTAGCATTTGCAGTCTGCCGACCGGCAACACTGCGGTTTGCCTTATCCCTGTTCTACAATCAGGTTCCATCGCGACAGTCGCCTTTGCGGTAACCCCGACCACGGCGGGGAGTGGTTCGGTTACGGTCACCGCAACCAACAGTAACAATACGAACCAAACCATCTCGACCACGGCACCGTTCACGGCCACTAATTTTTCAGTGAATATCCTTCCTTCCAGCCAGACCGTAGTCGCTGGCGTCACTGCGGCCTACTCGGTGCAGGTGTCTCCGGCCGTGACGTTTGGAAACAATGTCTCGCTCACTTGCGGGACTACTCCGGTGGGTGCGAGTTGCGGGTTCTCTCCAGCCACCCTCACCTTTAATGGGCCTGGTCCTCAGTCAAGCACGCTCAACCTGACGACAACTGCCCGGCCGCCGACCACGATCAGTTCCGCAAAATGGCGCGGCCCGTTTTATGCTCTCTGGCTGATAGCCCCAGGTATGGCTCTAATTGGGCTAGGCGGCAAGAAACGGAGACGAAATCGCCTGCTGGGCCTGCTTGTGCTTTTGACGCTTTTCGCGTTCATCGTCCCGCTGCCGGCGTGCAGCAAGGCCAAGCAGCAGCCGGTAGTGAGCGGAACACCGGCAGGCACTTATACTCTCACGGTGACGGCTACCTCGGGTTCGTTCACACAAAGTGTTGGGTTCAGTCTGACGGTGCAGTAGGACGGCAAACACGTTTTTCGTGCGAACTGGTATTCCGCCGAACCCGTCCTATCGTGATCGCGATGGTAGCTTAGGCCCCGGCGGAGAGCTTGTGGTGGCCCTTGCCTTCGGCGATTCCATATTGCCGAATCTTATAGAGCAGGGCTTTGTAGCTGATCTGCAGAAGCCCGGCTGCCTGTTTGCGATTCCAGTTGGTCTGTTCGAGGGCTTGCCGGATCGCTTCCCCCTCGGCTTCGTCCTTGGCGCTGCGAGCCAGCGACTTCAATCCGCCGCCCGCTTCTCCGCTTTTCACTCCGGAATCCGTGCGTGCACCGCCTCCGTTACCGTCATGAAGGGGCTGCAATTCGGCTGCTGCCAGATTCTCATCACCCAGGATCAAGTAGCGCTTCAAGAAATTGTTCAATTCCCGCAGGTTGCCCGGCCACGAATGCCTTTGGCACGCCTCCAGCAGCGGCGGTGATAGCGGAAGCTGGGGCCGCGCGTACTGTTCGGCCATGCGCGTCATGAAATGTTTCAGCAGAATGGGAATTTCTTCTTTGCGTTCCCGTAGCGGCGGCAGTTGCAAAGTGAACGCGTTCAGGCGGTAGTAAAGATCTTCGCGCAGGCGCTTGGTAGCCAGCGCCTGAGGGATGTCAATGTTCGTAGCCGCCAGGATGCGCACGTCCACCTTGATGATGGAACGGCTGCCGAGCCGCGAGAATTGCTGGTCCTGCAATACGTGCAGCAGCTTGGCCTGCAGGGCCGGCGGCATCTCCCCAATTTCATCGAGCAGGATGGTGCCGCGGTTGCACAGTTCAAACTTGCCCGGTTTGGCGTGCGTCGCCCCGGTAAACGCGCCCGGCTCGTAGCCGAACAGTTCGCTTTCCAGCAAGTCCGCAGGCACGGCCGCGCAATTTACCTTCAAGAACGTTCGATGCGCCCGCGGCGAGAGCTTATGAATTAGGCGGGCCAGCACTTCCTTGCCGGTGCCGCTTTCTCCCAGCAGCAACACCGGAATATCCACGTTGGCGACCAGCGCGGCTTGCGAGCGGATCTTTCGCATGGCTGGGCTGGCTGCGATGAAAAACACGTCGTCGGCAACTTCCTCGACTTCGCCTCCTATCGGACCCTTGCCCTGATCCAGGCATTGGTGAATGACCGCATCCAGTTCCGCTTTCTGAAAGGGCTTGGTCAAGTAGTCGTGCGCCCCCAGGCGCATGGCCTGCACGACTTTGCGCGTGTCGCTGACGCAGGAGAGCATCACGACCTTGACCCCTGGCCGTTTCTGTCGAAGTTGTTCCAGCGTCTCCAGACCGTCAATCCCCGGCATGAGTACATCCAAGAGAACCAGGTCCGGTTCCATACCCTTTTCCACCCGCTGCAGTGCCTCTTCCCCCGTTGAAGCCGTCTCTACTTTATAGTCATCGACTTCGAGCAATGTCCGGATATACCGGAGCATGGCCGGCTCATCATCCACCAGAAGAATCTTGGCGGTGTCACTCATCGATTCTTTCCTTTGCCGCTAGGAGTCGAGGAAGGTTTGAAGGGAATTAGAAATGAAAATTTGCAGCCTGCGCCCGAATCGCTTTCCACCCAGACTTTTCCACCCATCCCCTGAACCAGGCGGCGCACAATCGCAAGCCCCAGGCCCATGCCGTCCTGATTTTCATTGCCCGGCAAGCGGAAGAAATCATCGAAGACTTCCTGATGAAACTCTGCCGAAATTCCCGGGCCTGTGTCGGAGACGCTCACCTTCACGGAATTGGGTTGAGAATTGATCTGCCGGCGCCTCTCGCCGGAAGACGCTGGCTGAGCGGTAGCGCGGCGTTCCCACATGTAGGGTTCGGCATGCAACCAAACCGTACCGCCTTGTGGAACAAACTTGAAAGAATTCTCCAGCAGGTTCGAGATCACGCGTTCCAGCTTGGGAAGGTCAAACTCAAATTCCGGCAACTTGTCGTTCGCCAGAAAATAAAGAGCCAATCCTTTTTCCTGGAAGCGCATCGACCACAAGCGGCAGACTTCGGACAGGCACTCGTTAATGTTGCCCACGGCAAACTGCATCTTGAGGCCGCCGGTTTCCAAAGCGCTGTACGTGAGGAAGTCCTGAATAAACTGCTGCAGACGTTTGCCGCTCGCCTGCATGTCGTGCAGCACTTCTCGCTGACGGTCGCTGATCGGTCCCAGCTTCTCGCTCTGCAACAATTCGACGTACCCGTTCAAAATCGCCAGAGGGGTTTTCAAATCGTGCGCAGCCGATCCGAGTGCGTTCGTCGTACGCTGAAATCGCTGTTGCAACTCGGAATACGCTTGCGGAAGATCCGCCGGGTTGGGCATCCCTGTCCCCGGACCCTGAGACACTGAGGCATTCGTCTTTCCTTCGCCCTGCCTGGAAACGCACATATTCTTTTGCCCAGTGGCCATAAGGAGCACGACGGTGTAGCACAGAAGGGAGGAGGCATTCCACCGTTTAAGGAAGAATGCTGTATCAAAATCGTATGCTAGGTTACTTTTCGTTGTCAACGAAAAATGAAAGCTGATTACCCAAGTGTAGCAAAAGCTTGCACTTCTAGACCGTTTCAAGCCGCTGCCTAGGAAGCCCGTCGCAGAGAATGAAGCTACGCGGAAGATCATGGAAAGACAGTGCTTTGTCCAGCTTCTGGCGGTTTGGGCGGGCGAAGACAATCGAACACTTATGGCTTTCGTAGGCCTGGCTCGCAGCGTATTGCCCTTTACGCTTGATTTGGCCCCTGAGGTGCTTGAAATGTTGCGTAAATCAGCGACGGAAGGGGTGTGCGTGAACCCAAAGACTCCAACGGTAGAGCGTCGGCGATGGCCGCGCTTGCCCTTGGCCATTCCCGTCTTTGTTAGAACTCGGCTTGAGCACGACAAAGAGTTCCTGGAATTTGCAACCGCTCTCAACGTCTCCGCCGGCGGCATGCTCGTAGCGGTGCGCCGCTCTCTCCCTTCAATGGCGGAGGTTTCGCTGGAAATTCCCAGCGCACCGTTGGCTGCGCTGGCCGCTCTGCCAAGAGCCTCACGCACCCTGCGCGCCAAGGTACTCCGAACCGAGCACGCCGAGGCCTATAACCTGGTTGGCCTGAAGTTTTCCCGGCCGCTGGTCAACGCCGGCGACAAGGTCACGGCGTCACTGAGGAAGCAGGGTTCTTTCGTGTGAAAAACTTTTCTCTTATTGTCCTCGTAGTCTCCTGTGCCTAGGCGCCCCCTCGATTACTAGTCGTGTCCTCCTGGAATCTTTAGTAAGTTGCTTTTCATCAACTAGATAGACTAGCCTTAATCTGTACCAGCCCGTTCGCTTGCGTTTGGTTCTCCGGATGCACGCGCACGATAGCCTGTGCCGCCGAGCCGGTAAAGCCCTATGAGCACTGCAAACTCAGTCAGTCCTCTGGTCCAGCCCCTTGGTGAGATGCCTCCAGAGGCGGTCGTTTTTGGGGGCACCGATGCCATGCAAGCTCTGCGCGAACGGCTCGCAAAAATAGCCGGAGCGAACGTCCCTGTGCTGATCCAAGGAGAGAGTGGCACCGGCAAAGACATCATCGCGCGCATGATCCACGCTGCTTCGCCTTGGAAAAGCGGGCCGTGGGTAAAGGTGAATTGTCCTGCGATTCCCGGAACGCTCCTTGAGAGTGAACTGTTTGGCTACGAAAAAGGAGCCTTCACCGGCGCCTTTGGCACCAAACCCGGCCGCGTCGAGATGGCGCATCGCGGTACGTTGTTTCTGGATGAAATCTCCGAACTCGACCTGAGTTTGCAGTCGAAATTGTTGCAGCTGCTCCAGGACGGCCAGTTCTGCCGCATCGGCGCCCAGGAAGACAAGAAGGTGGAAGTGCGCGTCGTATGCGCCACCAATCGAAAGCTGGAAGAGGAAATTGCGAACGGCACTTTCCGGGCAGACCTTTTCTACCGCATCAACGTCGTCAATCTGCGAATGCCAGCGTTGCGTGAGCGGGTTTCCGATCTGCCGGACCTCATCGCCTATTTCCTAGATTGCTACAACCGGAAATTCAACTCACGCGCGAAACCACTCTCTGCCGATTTGATGAACGCCCTGAAGAAGTATCACTGGCCCGGCAACGTGCGCGAGCTGGAAAACCTGATAAAGCGCTACGTCATCTTAGGCACCGAAGAGGCCATCTCCGGCGATCTGCGGCCGCAACAGCCCGATTTCTTCAGCGCCGACATTGCCGTCGACGGACCGATTTCGCTGAAGAAAATCACTCGCCAAGCCGTCCATGAATTGGAGCGCAAGATCATCCTCAAGGTGCTGCAGCACCACCACTGGAACCGCAAGCAGGCCGCTCGCGCCCTCAATATCAGCTATCGGGCGCTGCTGTATAAAATTCGCGACGCCGGTCTGCCTTCCAACCGTGCCGCTCGCCGTCCTCAAGCCGGTGGCCCGGAGAACCACGACGTCGCCGCTGACTGACTCCAAACCTGCTCGTCTTAATTGTCATTTCCTCACCACTCTTCGGTTCCACTCAAAATGCGCAGACATTTTCACCGAATCTCTGCCCAGCGGACGCATAATCTGTTCAAATAATTGAGATCAAGGAAGATAGAGAGCACCATCCTTTGGCATGAGGAGTGCTTCGTGTTGCGCAACTACCTTTAACGCTACCGGGCATAACCCGTGATATCTTTCTCCTAAAGGCTAGCGGCGGAACGTTCCCAGGAGAGGAAAATGAAGAAAATTGTTACGTTGGTCGTCTTGGCGCTTGCCCTGCCATTGGCGGCTTTTGCGAGCAACAGCGTGGATTTCAGCAATAGCGGGGGCATCTTGTCAGGAACCAGCAGCGGTCTCTCGCTCACGGGCTCGACTCTGGTTGCTGTCAATGGTTATGAAGGAAACGGTCTCATTACGGGATCGAACCTGGGTAGCTTGACCTTTAGCACCGCCGCGCTGGCGACCGGTTCGTTGAAAATGGGCGGAACATTCGACCCTGGCGGATCCTTCACTATCACCAGCAACGGCAGCACCGGATTGCCGAATGGCGTGCTGTTCTCCGGCACATTCAGCAGCGCTACTTGGACCCTGCTAACTTTGCCCAATGGAACCCATAAGTATACCTTGACCGGTGTGCTCACGGGCGCTTTTGCGAGCGGTTACAACACCAACGGCGTCGTCCAATTGGCCATCAACACCGGCAAAGGTTACTTCAGCGGCCGCACCCGCATTTCCAGCGGTTACACCACCGTCGTGGTTCCCGAGCCTGGCTCGCTGGGCTTGCTCGGAACCGGCCTGCTGGGTCTAGCTGGCGTGATCCGCTGCAAGATCAAACTCAGCTAATCCACTTCCTTCCATCCATCCCGAACCCCGCCGCGCCCCACCTCTGCGATCTGTTTTTCAAGCCGCCGCTTGCTCACTCCGCTGGAGAAAACCCAGCAAGTCCCCGTTGATCTGTTCCTTATGCGTTGAGCACATGCCGTGCGGCAAGCCCGGATAGACTTTCAGCGTTGCCCCCTTCACCAGCTTGGAAGACAGCAGTGCCGATGCGCCGATCGGAACGATTTGGTCGTCGTCACCGTGCAAAATGAGCGTTGGCACATCGAACTTCCTCAGATCTTCGGTGAAGTCGGTCTCGGAGAACGCCTTGATGCAGTCATACGCGGCATTGAATCCGCATAGCATTCCCTGCAGCCAGAACGAGTCCCGCAGCCCTTGCGATACCTTCGCCCCCGGCCGATTCGCCCCATAGAACGGCGCGCTCAGATCTTTGAAAAACTGAGAACGATCGCTGAGAACCCCAGCGCGGATGCCATCGAACGCCTCCATCGGCAAACCGCCGGGATTTGCCGCTGTCTTCAACATCAGCGGCGGCACCGCCCCGATCAGCACTGCCTTGGCTATCCGTCCCGTGCCGTGGCGGCCGATATAGCGTGCAACTTCGCCGCCGCCCGTAGAATGCCCGACGTGGATCGCGTCCCTCAAGTCCAGCTTTTCGACTAGCGTCGCCAGATCGTCAGCGTAGGTGTCCATGTCATTGCCATCCCACGGTTGGCTCGACCGTCCATGCCCGCGTCGATCGTGCGCAATGCAGCGATATCCGCGCGCCGCCAGAAATAGCATCTGGTCTTCAAACTCATCCGCGCTCAGTGGCCAGCCATGGCTAAATACCACCGGTTGTCCCGCGCCCAGTCTTTGTAATAAATCTGCGTTCCGTCCTTTGTCGTAATCGTAGGCATAAGTGCCCTCCTCAGTTGTTCTTCACTGCTGCAAACTGCATGAATAAACCGGAAATTGGCCAAACAGGGAATTGGTCTAAGCGGTGCGGACCGGCTGGCTGCGGAACCTCTTCATCGCGAGAATCGTAAGCACCACAAAGACCGCAAGCACGATCAGCTGTGCCACCAAGAATGGCGGCTCTTTTTGTGTCGGGGCCAGCGCCTTCAATGCCGGAACTTTCATGAAGGCTTGCACCACGGCGACGAACACATTGAGATAGAGAGCCACAGCGGCGCTGGCCACGAAGATCCAACGCCACGCCCCCGTGAGATGAAATACGTAGCGTGCCGGGATTGCTACCGCCAATATTACCAGCGAAATCATCCCGATAATATGGGACGGCAAAAGGTGTTCGACCGGGAAGGCGAACCCGGTCGCGCTTGTCGCCACCGTGCTCGCCAGAAAGATGGCAGTCCAGCCGTCGAGCCGTTTCGCCGTCAGTAGTCCATACATGACCACAAATCCCGTGCCGATCCCCACGAGGCTTAGCAATACATGCACGAACGTGAACGTAGATGTCGTCATCCCCAGAATCATGACGCACCTCCTTTTCGAGCAGCGATTATGCGTCAGCTCGCTGTGGATAGGCTTGGTTCGGCGGATGGGCGACAGAACTGATTCAGTTGGCGGTGACTGGCCACTTATTATGAGATGCAAGCGGTTCGGTAGAGTGGCTACATCGGGCCTGTAGAGAGGTGCTATCGGTATAGCTGTAAGATGATTTTACGAGATGTCCGCAGCATTACGGCAAAACCGCTCTATGGTTCAGTGAGCCGCGATGTTCCGGCGGAAGCAGCCTATCCGCGCAGCTCTGACAGCGCCTTGCGTGCGTCACTGTGATTTGGATTGATCTTCAACACGCGCTCCAGTTGCTGGCGCGCCTGGGCCGGCTGATTCACTTTTTGATAAGCGAGCGCCAGATGATAGTGGACCGTCGGATCGTCCGCCGCGCCTCGTTTTTCGCTAAGCCGCAATGACTCCTGGAACATATCGATCGCGGATTGATAGACGCCCTTCTTGTAATATGCCCAACCCAAAGTATCGGCTGCGTTCGAGGAGTCCGGCATGCCGCGGCGCCCCGTCTGCGCCAACGCCAGGGCGACATCGACATTGCCGCCCTGCTGCAACATCACGTAGGCGAGATTGTTTGAAGCCACTGGCTGATTCGGCTGAATTTCCAGCGCTTTCTGATACATCGCCTTCGCCTGGTCCCAGTTGCTCTGTGATTCATACATCTCGCCGGCAAGAATGTAGAACCCAATCTCGCGAGGGTAATCCTTGATGGACTGCTGATACGTGGCCAGCGCGTCGCTCACCGATCCTTGCGCCGCCTGCACCTGCCCCAACTTCAAAAGTGCGTCGGAATTATTCTTGTCAAGCTCGATTGCCTTACGCAGCGCGGCATCGGCGCCACTCAGATCTTTCTTTTGAAACAGCGCGGTGCCCAGCAAATCGTAGAAGCCGCTAGTATTGGGCGACTTTGCGATCCGTGCCCGCGCCGCCGCGATGGCCTGGTCGGGCTGCTTCTGTGCCAGATAGACATTCATGATTCCCTGCAGCGCGTCGGTGGACGCCGCATCCTTATCGAGGGCCTGCTCATAAAACTTGATCGCCTCCGCGTACTGCTTCTGCAACTGGTAAAGGTTGCCCATCTGAACGTATGGCGTCGGACTCCCCGGAGCCAGCCCCATCGCTTTGGTCAGGTCCTGCTGCGCGTCGGAAAATTTCTGCCGATTCATCTCCGCCAGCGCGCGCATCATGTAACCATCAGGTGCGTAGGGCGCCCCCGTGATAATTTGCTGCGCGGTTTGTGTGAGAGCATCGAGGTCGCCGCGGCGCAATTCCAGCGCAGCCAGAGCCCGATGCGCCTCCGTGAGATCGGGACGCAATCCCACGGCAGCGCGCCACTCCGATTCGGCGCGGGCATCGTCGTGCTGCATATCGAAAGCGATGCCGAGTTGATAGTGGGCCACGGCATTGTTGGAATCGTTCTTGAGCGCCTGCTGGAGGGAATCCACGGCACCGGCAGCGTCGTTTTGGCGGAGCTGAATCTGGCCCCGATAGACCAGCGCGTCCACGTCATGCGGATTTGCTTTCAGCACTTCATTGTTCAGCTTGGTGGCTTCCTCCAGGCGGTTCTTCAGGATCAGAAGCTGGACGTAGTTTTTCTTGACCTGAGTGTCCCTGGGATGGTCGCGGTAGAGCGAGGAGTACTCCGCCGTGGCTTTGTCCAAGTCGCCACTGGCGAAATAAAAATCGCCAAGCATGCGGTAGCCTTCGGGATTGTCCGAGAGGTCGCTTTTAGCCTGTTTCAGTAACGCCTCGGCTTCCGTTTTCTTACCTTCCGTCATGTACAAGCGCACCAGTGCTTCGCGGGGTGCGGGATCCTTGGGAGCAAGTTCGACAGCGCGCTTGAACTGCTGCTCGGCTTCGGGCATGCGGTTGCGTGACTGGTAGAAGCTTCCGAGAGCCAGTTGAGCGTTCATCGCATGCGGGTCAAGGTCGGCGGCCTTCTTGAAATTGGCTTCGGCTTGGTCAGCGAGGTTGGATCGGAGTTGAAGGAACGCCAGATTCAAGTAAGACTCTGAACGGTTGGGATCGGCGGCAATAGCTTTCTGCATTTCGTGCAGCGCTTCGCCTAATTTATTCTGGACTGCGTAATAGTCGGCCCACGCCTGGAAGACCGAGGGATTCTGAGGCTGCTTCTCGCGGAGAAGGTCCAGTTCCACGCGCGCCTGCTTCAGGTATTCATCATTCACAGACCCATCCCGATTTCGTGAGCCGACGACCCAAAGATTGGCCAGGTCGATATGGGCGGGATAGTTATCCGGAGCAAGATCGACGGCGCGGGAGAGTTCCTGAACGGCGCGGCTGCCGTCACCAAGCTTGAGATAAGTTTCTCCCAGCTTGTAATGAGCTTGCGCGAAACGCGAGTCGACCTGCAGCGCATTAGCATACTGGATCGCCGCTTCGCGGTACTTGCCTTTGTCAAAATAGCGGTCGCCACTCTCCAGAAATTTCTGTTTGCGGACGTTGGGATCGCGCGAGCATCCTGTAAACAGAGCGGTGATGAGGAACCCGACAAGAAACAGACGAACGACTATAGAGCGGCTCATGTCTTCTCCAAAGAAGTCGCGAATGCGCAGACGATTACGAACTTAGGGACACTACACTAAGGTACTGCAAGCTGGAGTGTAAATAAAGTTACTGCGGTCATGCCGGAGCGTGGCGGGGTCGTTGGCTTGGTACGTGAATGCTCCAGCGTGTGAGTGTAATCGGCAGAAAATTCTGAACGACCGAATATCACATGTGAACTGTCGGCTGGCTCACTTTGTCGTGTCACAGAGCTGGGCCAAGCCGGTTCTTTGAAAGTCGATTGATGAGAAGTGGCACGACACAACGATGTCGCGCCACTTTATACTTCAGCGCTAAGTTCCTGTTTTCTTGGCTCGCGCCAGCGACGGTGCCCCCAACACCGCCGCAACTTGACTCCCGACCGGCGATCCCAGCCCGGTACATGCATCCCATCCAGGACCTGCCGAGTAGGCGCCGTTGTTGCCGGAGGTAATGTCATTGAAATCGGCGGCCTTACCCGCATTCTGATACAGCAATGGGTTGATGAAGCCAGCCGGCTTTCCAATACTCTCGTTGATGAGCGCGATCAACGCAGCCCAGAGGGGAGCGACAGCACTGGTTCCTCCGATGACATCGGGCTGTCCGTCGACACGAGTAACGTAACCGGTGGTCGGATCGGCGTCTCCTGCAACGTCCGGAACGCCTCGACCGACATTGTGGGTTGGATTGGCGGAAGGCGGCACGCCGGCCCCACTCTGCCAACTGGGAAGAGGGAAGGCGTCACTGACGCCGCCTCCGGTTGCGCCCTCATTATTTGCGAGTTCGTTCCACACGGTTTCGCTGGTAATGGTATTACCCGAGGCCACCAAATGTGTGCCTCCACAGGCCAGAACATTGGGACTGGATGCCGGGAAATCCACGTGGTTCAGGCCATCCGTTACGCCGTCAGTGGAGCCGTCGTCTCCAGCCGCCACGCAAACCGTGACGCCCATTGCGGCCGCAGACTGAAATGCCTCATCCATGGATGTCATGGCCTGCTGGGTCCAGGAGGATTCGGGACCACCCCAACTAATAGAGACCACTGACGGGTTGTTCGTGCTGTCGTGGACTGCGGTTGTGATCGCGTTGAGAAAGCCGGCGTCGGTGTTGTCCGCAAAATAAGCGACGATCTTTGCGCCAGGTGCGATCGATCCGGATACTTCGATATCCAACATGACTTCGCCATCTGGCCCGTTCGGGTCTCCAGTAGGATTGTTGCTACCGTTGCCAACCGAAACCGAGGACACGGTGGGCGTCTTGGTCAGCTTGAGTTGACTCCAGTAATTGCTCAGATCCGTAGGGTTGTATCCGCCGCCCAACTCAATCAGCCCGATACATTCTCCGGATCCGTTTACACCGGACGGAAAGTTGTAAAGCGAGGCTACTTGCGTCGGCGTGTAGGACAGGCTGACGGCAGCGGCACGGGCCCCAGCGGGCCCATGCCGCCTACGAAAATGTGGCTTGGCCTGAGGGCGATTATCCAGGCCAAAAACGCCCTCGACCACGTCGTGCAGTTCGGCGGGAAGGTGGATCGATCCCGTGCGCCCGCGATACCTGCCGGTGGGATGCTGGTATTCCTTCAGTTCGACGCCAAACGCCTCGTTCATTGCCGCGACAGTTCCGGAGAGAATGACCGTCCGGCGGGCCGGGCTCTTCTCCCTTACCAGGAGTTTGTGCGTGCGGGCAAAGGACTCGACGAGAGCAATGCTTTTAGGATCCGCCCCATGGCGTTGCTCGAATTCCTTGCGGCTCAAGATGGTGCGCTTCTCAATCGGTTTCGTGAATTCATCAGGGTTGACAATCGGCTTCTTGCCCGCGCGAGATCGCAAACGAATGGTCACGTCAACGGTTTCATCGGGATTGGCTGGACCTATCTCCTGCGCTCCTTCGAGCGGAGCGCGCTCACTACCGGCAAGTGGAAAACGATTCTTGGGAGCAGACATATATCTCCTTCGGTGCGGCCGAGCCGAGCGTCAAGAGAAACATAGCGGCGTTACCACGGGAGTGTTTCGCGGAACCCACCCAAAGGAGCCGACCCCTCTGCATCTCCGAGTCGGTGCTGGCCCGTTAGATGGCTGGAAAGTAGCAGCAGACCGACAACAACGCAAGCAATTTCCTGCGCTTGTTACGAAAAACGGACAAAAGTTCTTCGTGTAGCCGCGTGCCCATTGATGAAACTCCGGACGCGACGCTGTCAGCAGGCGAATTGTTACGTGATGTCGGAATAAGAGGATGAAAAGAAATCCGGGTGCTCCCAGAATTTCGCGTAGCACTCCGCGCACATCCAGTCGTGGCCGTTGGTGTAGCCGGTGCCGTGGTCGGCGTCGTTTTGCGACTCGAAGAGTTCCCAGCGGCAGATGAGGCAGTGATCTTTCTTCCAGCCGCCTTTGACGAGTTCGAAATTTTCCGAGTCCTCTGCGAGTCGAAGGTCGAATGAAACTTTGCCAGTCTTTCTTGCGACCACGATGTCGACATTCGTCCATGCGCGCTTGTCCCAGTGCCAGCTGTACATATGGCAGCGCTGGACGGCGTCGCGGACACGTTCGGCACTGCGACGGACGCCGTGGATTTCGATTGCACCTCTCGAGATGGAGCCGAACCTCCGGGTGCGAATGGATTCATAGATTCCTGGCATCGATTGCTTCTCGGACGAATCGGCGAGTTGCGATCGAATGCTGGTGGGATCGGCTCCTCCTTCACGCAGAAGCTGGGCGGCAAAGCAGTCTTCCTCGTCGATCAGTCCCAGAAACAAGTGCTCGGTTCCGATGTGCCTGTGTTCCAGCTGTTCTGCTTCATCTGCTGCATATTTCAGAACGCGCTTCGCGCCGTCGCTGAGCGGCAAATCGACGGTGGTTGGGATCGACGGGTGCTTCGGCAAATGCTCATCAACTCGCTGGCGGATTGTTTGAAAATCTGTTCTTGGTAGCCAACGGTACAGAGCTTTGTGCTCGCGTATTAGACCGAGCAGGAGATGCTCCGAGTCAATTTCCGGCGAGCCGTACTGGCTAGCTTCGTAGCGCGCGAAGAAAACGACGCGTCGTGCCTTCTCGGTGAACCGTTCAAACATCTTCTACTCCACTGCTACAGACTTGTGGTTGCTGCGCTTCCAGTACAAATATCCTGGCACGCCGACCAGCACGATGGCGGTGCCCCAGAAGGCTTCGGTGGGGCGAGTGATGATGGTGTTCAGCGTCCAGGCCGTGCCGACTAGCACGTAGATCGCGGGCAGCCACGGATATCCCGTGCAGCGATAGGGCCGCGGAATCTCAGGCCGCTTCCAGCGCAGCAGAAACATTCCAATTACGGTTAGCGTGTAGGAGAGCACCATGCCATAGATGACGTAGGTATAGAGCTGATCGTAGCGGCCGCTGACGGTGAGCAGCGCGGCCCAGATGCCTTGTCCAATCAGGCTGAAGGCGGGCGTGCGCCATTTGGGATGGATGACGGCCATGCGCTTGAAGAAGACGCCGTCCTGGGCCATGGCGAGATAAACGCGCGCGCCGGAGAGCGTGCAGGTCGCGGCGGCGCTGAAGCATGACACCGCGATCATGAGCGAGAGCCACACGGCGGCATGAGGAGAAAACAGCGTGGCCGCGGCGGCGTGGGCGATGGTTTCGTGTTGCGCGATTTCGGTGAGCGGCAGTGCGTAGAGGTAGGTTACGTTCATGGCCATGTAGATGGCGCCAACCACGATCACGCCCAGCACCATGGCCAGCGGCACGTTGCGGCGGGGCTCTTTGACCTCGCCTGCGACCCAGGTGATGTATACCCATCCGTCGTACGCCCAGAAGACTGCGATCAAAGCGACGCCCATGGCGGAGATTAACTGCGCGGGGTGAAGTCCCATGGTGAGGCCGACGCCGTGGGAGTGGAAGTGAGACCAGTCGCCTTTGCCGATGGCGAATCCGAGGATTACGAAGGCGGCCATGGCGGCGAACTTGGTCCAGGTGGAAAGATTTTGCAGGAGTGTGCCCCAGCGCAGACCCGCGACGTTTACATAAGTAAGGATCGCGATGAGGAGCAGACCGAAAAGATGTGCGCGGGTGATGGTGATTCCGAGAAGCGAGAGAACTACACGCTCCTGCGAGACGATGGGGAAAACTTGTCCGGTGTAGGCGGCGGAAGCGACGGAGAGAGCGGCAATGGTGCCGCCGTTGGCGACAGCGAAGAGCATCCAGCCGTAGAGGAAAGCGACGAGGTCACCGTAAGCCTCGCGAAGATAAACGTATTGGCCGCCGGACTCGGGGAACATGGAACCGAGTTCGGCGAAGGCGACGCAGCCGAAGAGAGAAATTACGCCGCCAATCACCCACACCAGTAAGAACAGCATGGGCTGCGGGAGCGGGCCGGCGATGTCCTTGGCGGTCAGAAAAATGGAGGACCCGATGATGCCGCTGACCAGAAGCAGCACGGAATCGAGCAGGCTGAGTCCGCGAACCAGAGTGGGTTGGGAGTCGGAGGGAGTTTCGGCGGTGGGCGGGGCGGCGGCGGAGTCCATTATCCGATTCCGAGTTCGTCGGGAGATTCCAGCGGCGTGCCGCAGCGGCGGCAGATGACCGCGGAGCAATCGCCGCAGGTCAGCGGGTCAATGACTTCTTCTGCACAGTTGGGGCAGTAGAGCGATCCGGGGCCGGGTTCCGGCGGAGGATTCTGAGGGCGTGTCGCCATGAAGAGGAAAACTGTAGCATAGAGGCGGTGCCGGCGTCTTTATGTAGCCCTCGTGATCAGACAAAAGATTCAATCACGAAGGTACTGACGTCGACGAAGGAAAATATTCACGAAGGAAAACTTAGGTTGACTAACAAACCTCTCACTCCCGACGAGAAACTGCAGCAGGAATTCAACCGTTGGGCCGCGGCTGGCGAGGGCGCGAAGATGGAGAGTCATCACTTCGACATTACGGCGAAGACGATTCGCCGGATGAACTTGCGTCCGGGTGAACGCGTGCTTGACCTGGGTTGTGGCTCTGGATGGGCGACTCGGCTGCTGGCGCGGCTGGTGGGCGAGGGGCCGGATGGGTTCGGGCAGGTGGTGGGCCTCGACGTTTCCGACGAGATGATTCGCGAGGCGCGAGCGGCTTCGAAAGATTTCGACAATGTGCTTTACGTTTGGGGATCAGCACAGCAGATTCCCTGGGAAGAGAATTTTTTCGACAAAGTGTTGTCAGTGGAATCGTTTTACTACTATGCCGATCAGGACCGAGCGCTGATGGAGCTGTTTCGCGTGATGGCGCCGCGGGGAAGGTTATTCATCCTGATCAATCTATACAAGGATAATCAGTACTCGCTGCAATGGGTGGACAAACTGAAAGTGCCGGTGCATGTGCGATCGGAGGCGGAATACGTGGAGCTGTTGAAGAAACATGCTTTCGAAAATGTGGAGGCGTGCCGTGTTCCCGATGACACGCCCACGCCGGATGACTACCAGACGAAATCGTTCCATAATCTGGATGATTTGCGGGCGTTCAAGCGGGAGGGCGCGTTGCTGCTGATGGCGTCGAAACCTGATCTGCGCACGCCGGCTCCGGGATATACGATTTACTAATTGTCGTTTCCTGCACGGTTTCCGGCTGGATCAAGAATGAATTCGGACTGCACGTGAATCATCACATCGTCGGCCGCAACTTACGGGGCGAACTCGGCAGCGGCGGCCCGCGCATCAAACTCTCAAATGTGAATGGCCGGATCGAAATCCGCCACGCCTCCGATGGCCGCGTCCTGAGCCCGGCGAAAGACTTGGGCCATCGCGACAAAGACGACGATGACGATAGCGAAATTTAAGGATTGCCAGGAAACGACTGGTCGAAGGAGCGCCTCGAGCAGGCGCGCATCGACATCGACTCAGATAGAAACCATCTTTCGATTCGCACCTGGTATCCCGACCCACGATCTCACTTTTAGCTGGGGCTTTCACAATTTTCCCGCCCTCGTCGAATACAACCTGACCGTGCCGCGTGCCGCCCGGCTCAACGAAATCAAGCTGATCAACGGCTCTCTCGCCGTAACCGGCGCAACGGGTGAGGTGCATGCCTCCTGCATTAACGGTAAATTGGAAGCCCACAATCTCTCCGGGCGGGCGGAACTTTCCACGATCAACGGCGTCTTGAAGGCGACATTTGACCAGCTTCCTGCGTCAAACGTCGAACTGAGCTCGGTCAACGGCGTGGTCGAGTTGACGATTCCTTCGGATTCCAAAGCAGAAATCGAGGCCAGCACTTCACGGCATCGACCTTAACTTCATCGCGGTCCCAGGTGGAGATGTGAACTGCGCCGTTGACGTTCTCGAGTTCCACGCGGCCGTCGGAGGCGAGGGCGTAAGTCTGATGGAACTCTTCGGTGAATGCGCCGCGGTAATCGGAGGCATGCGCTGCCCTGCCCAGAACGAAAAGGGTACAGATGGTTCCGAGAACGATTCCTAACCGAACCGGGAATTGGCGTTGGCGGTTCATGGCCTCCGTTTAAGCCATTAGACGTGATGATTTGCAATTGGTAAGGGCTAAGGCCGAGAAGGCCCTCCTCACACACTCGGCTATACGAAGGCCGGCCCCACGATGTTCCCGGTCATTTGCGAGCAGAGGTTGGATTTTTCTTGCCCGCTTCGGTGAGCAGGTAAATCCCCAGAATGGTCATTTCCGGCTCAATGGGATGGCGATAGCGCTGGCCGGGATAGACCACGTAGTAAATTGCTGGATATAGCAAGATCAGCCAGAACAGCAGCCAGGCGCCGGGTTTACGCTGCCGTAGAGCGCGTCCGAGTCCCCAAAACATCAGAACGGAGGAGGCCAGGAAGAGCGAATTTTTCACTTCGGCCAACCACCAAATTTTTGCCAGACGCGGCGGGCCGGCCCAAAAATAGATGAAGCGCTTGAGGCAGAGGATGGCGAAGCGCGGGTAATCGGCTTTGATGTAATCGAGCGCCTGCCGCTTGCGCCTCTCGATATAGGCCAGCTCGCCCATGGCAGTGTACTGGCGCATGGCGTAAACATCCTGCGTGGGATGCAGGTACTGCATCCAGGTTCCGTCGGCGCCTTTACCATTGCCCAAGCGAAGTTCCGCGCCAAAGTTATCGCGGATGAAGATGAACTTTCCGAAGGTTCGATAGTTGCGCACTGTCCAGGGTGTGACGCAGGCAATGAAGATTACAGAAGCCAGCACGACACCTGTGAACGAAGGCTTGCGTAGCTTCGCGCGGTGATACCACGCCCATAATCCCGAGGCCGGAAGGAACGCGATCAGTATCGTGCTGTTCAGCGCCGCGATCCCCCAGAGCAGGCCGAACTGGAGCCAGGGTTTTAGTCCGCCGCGATCTTCCATGGTCAGGGCCAGCCAGAAAATCACGACCAGCAGCAGGGCGGAAAAACTCGTCTCCCACACCCAGCGCGTGCACCAGAACATGACGTAAGGCAGAAGAGCCCAAGTCCAGGCGGCGCCGACCGCGACTTTCTCTGAGAAAATTCTGCGCGCGATCAGGAAGATTGGAATGCAGGTCAGCGCGGAAAAAATGCTGTTGATGGTGAGCAGAATGAACGCCGACGCTCTCGAATAGATGCCGAAGATGTGAAAGACGCCGGCAGTCAGGTAAGGGTAAAGAGGCGGTTCCCAGGCAGTGGGACCGGTGGGCGCGCCGAAAGCATTGCTGAAGCCGTGCCCAGAGGAGATGGAGGCGCCGATGCGTCCCATCTCCCAACCAAATCCGAAGTTATCTTCCGCGGGCTTGAACTTATAGGTGTGGCCTACGATGATCCAGCCCACGCGCAAGAACAGGGCGATGGCGACCATCCAGAAGTGCGAGATGCGGATACGAGCCCATGCATCGAGAAGCAGGGTTGGGATGTGTTTGTGGCCGGCGGCCACGGCGGGTTTTGAATCCATGGATGTTTCTATTTGTAGCTGAGTCTCGATGCCGCGGCAACTCGACAACCGTGCCGTAATGGATTGACACCTGACCGCGGTGTACCTAGACTGAGGTGCTTCGCGCCATTTGCCGGGCGGTTGAACGTATAATTGTTTCGATAACTTGTACGGACCGAGGTCACCTGATGGGCTGGCTGCAAAACAAATTCGAAAAAAACTTCATGATCAGCACGGTCGACTACGTCTTCAACTGGGCGCGGAAATCGGCCGTGTGGCCGATGACGTTTGGCTTGGCTTGCTGCGCGATCGAGATGATTGCCTCGTCGACCTCGCGATTCGATATCGCGCGCTTTGGTTCGGAAGTATTTCGTCCCAGCCCGCGGCAGAGCGATCTGATGATCGTGGCCGGCACCGTGACCTTGAAGATGGCTCCGGTGGTGAAGCGCATTTATGACCAGATGCCTGACCCGAAGTGGGTGATCTCGATGGGCGCGTGCTCGTCGGTGGGCGGACCGTTTAATACTTACGCTGTTCTGCAAGGCGTCGACAAAATCGTGCCCACGGACGTGTATGTCACCGGCTGCCCGCCGCGGCCGGAGAATCTTTTCTACGCGCTGCTCAAGCTGCAGGACAAAATCGATACCATGACTTTGGCGAAGAAGCCGACGGAAGTGCGGCTCGATCCGAATATGATGGAGAACTTCAAGCGCCAGGTGATGATCGCGCAGACGGTGCAGCCGAAATAGCTGTCAGCAGTGAGTATTCCGCCATCTGAGAACTGAAATCGGCCTACCATGAAGATCGCAGCGGTAGTCGCGGTCACGGCGTTATGTCTTTTGTCTGGCGGACGCGTTTGGGGACAGAGTTCGACGAAAGAAACGGCGGTCGAAAAACAGATCACCGAGACCCTCCACCAGATGTATGAAGCGGAGAAGCGGAAGGATCTCAAGTTCGTCCTGTCGCATCTCGCGGATGATTTTGCCGAAGTGGCGGGTGACGGAGGCGTGTACCATCGCGCGGATATTGAAGCTGGCTGGGCCGACGTTGTGTTGCGCGACTACAAACTGTCGGACTGCGCGTTCAAGTTGATGGCTCGCGACGCCGCTTACTTGACCTGCAAGATGGAAGTGGATGCGACCTACAAGGGCCAGCCATTTCCGCAGCGTTTTCGCCTGACCACGGTGTGGACCCGACAGAGGGGTGAATGGCTGATACGGCTCGAGCAGGGGACGATTATCCCCGAGCCCCCGAAAGACAGCCAGACAAGGCAGAACTGACAGAAGACTGCGGGGCCGAGGTTAAGATAATGCCTGCGTTCCTTAAACTCACCACCGAATCCGAACTCCCGCCCGCCGACGAAGCCCAAGAATTTCCCTGCGGCGCGAAGACGATCTGCGTCGCTAACGTAAACGGCACCTACAGCGCCATGGACAACGTATGCCTGCACCGCGGCGGCCCGCTGGGGCAGGGAATGATTGAGGGAGGCAAGGTGGTGTGTCCCTGGCACGGCTGGGCATGGGATCCAAGGACTGGCGAGGCGTCGCAAAATCCCAGCGCGAAAGTCGCCGTGTATCCACTGAAAATTGAAAACGGCGATGTGCTGATTGAGATCTAATAGGGCTGTCCTGTTGGCTTCGTTCTCGTTATCCCAATAATCTTAAGAATTTCCCCGGCTGATTGTCGTATCCCGGAAACACTTCATTCAAGTTCTTGTTCCCCATATGTCGTGCGACGGCCTCGCCGAGAACTTGACGAAAGTCCGTGGTCAATGCCAAATCGCGGCCTTCGTAGAGCTGCGATTGATCGAGGCCCGGCCAGCGTCCGTAGACCTCGCCGCCTTTCACTGGTCCGCCCAGCACAAACATTACGTTAGCGTGGCCATGGTCGGTGCCGCGATTTCCATTTTCGCGTGCGGTGCGGCCGAACTCGGACATGGTCACGACCACCGTGTCTTCGCCGAGGTCGCCGAGATCGGTCCAGAAAGCGGCGATCGATTGCGAAAAGTCGTGGAGTACGTTAGCAATCTGGCCCTCGGTTGCGCCTTCGTTGACGTGATGGTCCCAGCCGCCGATGTCAGCGAACGCCACCTGCACGCCGAGATTCGCCTTGATGAGCTGCGCGAGCTGGCGCAGGCTGTCGCCGAAGCGCCCCTTGGGGTAATCGGCGCCGGGCGCAGGTTTGTACTTCGACGGATCCGCGGACTTGAGCATCTTGACCGCGTCAAACGTCTCTTCTCCGGTACCTTGCAGGACGGTATCGAGCGAGTGGTCGTACATGGACTCGAAAGTATTGGCGACTGGCGAGGCTTTCGGATTGCGTCCGCCGACGGAGAAATCGTTGATGTTGTTGATGGCGATGGCAGGCTCGACGCCACTCAAGATGCGCGGAATCGACGGCCCCATGGCGATGGCTTCGAAGGCCGATTTCTGCGATGGTTGAGGCAGCTTGCGCAAAGCGCGATTGAGCCATCCATCTTCTGTGGCCTTCACGCCTGGAGTGCCGGCCTCCATAAAGTCCTGTGCATCGAAATGGGAGCGGCTGGGATCGGGCGATCCGGCCGCGTGCACAATCGCCAGTTGACGCTGCTGCCAGAGCGGCTGGAACGGCGCGAGCGAAGGATGCAGGCCGAAGAAACCATCGAGATCGAGTACGGATTTTCGCGGAATGTTGATGGTGGGCCGCATCGCGTAATATTGCGCCTCACCATGAGGCACCACAATATTCAAACCGTCGGCCGCACCGCGCTGGAAGATTACGACCAGGCGTTTGTTGCGTGTGCCCGGTTGAGCCGCACCCATGGCGGCGCGAGCGAGAAAGCTCGGCACTGCCGCCGTGCCGACGACGGCGAGTGCGCTATTGCGAAGAAAGACGCGACGAGTGATGGACATAAAATGCTCCTAGCTGCTAGCTTGCAGGCACTACGCTCATAGCTGCCAAGGTGTCCCGTTGCTTCTAGCTAGAGCGAGTAGCCAGAAGTCAGCGGCTATCTTCTCTGAAACTCCGGCGAGCCTAGCAGCAAGCCCGCGATTGTATTCACATCCGGAGGACGCGATGCATCCACGGGCTTGCGCGCTCCGGTCTTCTTGTCTTGCTTCTGCTGCGCGCCATTAGTTGCTGCGGCATCGATCTGTGCCGTGATCGAGTCGTGCGTCTGTTTTGACACGTCTCCGTCAAGCAGGCTGACTTCGAGCGCGGCGAGTGTCCGGGTCGAATCTGGCGGCGGATTGGGCGGATTGCTCCCCGCCAATTGCGCCACGTCCACCTTCACGCCCTTGATCTTGCCGTTGCTCAGCGCCAAAGCAAAATTCATGCGATTGAGCAGCGCAGACGAGCTCACCCACGTTTCCGCCTTCATGGAATAGCCGGTGGGCGGCTGCGCGCCGTAAAGTGGCATGCCCATATTGTTGAGCTGGCGGATGAGCGGCAACGCATCGTCGACCTCTGCGCCGGTGGCCCGCACCGCCGAAGCCACGAATTCCAGCGGCGTCTTTACCTTGTCGCGGTAGGTTCCGTCATCCCAAAACTCAGGCGAGTGAAAAAGCGCCGCGAGCACTTCGCGAATGTCGCCCTTCTTTTTCAGGAACGTTTTCGCCAAGTGATCGACCAAAGCTGGAGGCGGATCATCCGAAACAAACCGTTCCGCGAGCTTGAGCGAGATGAAGTGCGCCGTCTGCGGACTTGTGGCCAGCCGGTGCAGCAGTTCCAGTCCCTCGCCTTCACCCTTGGGCTTGATGCGGTGACCGAGCACGAACTTGGGTCCGGGCTCGTGCATCCGCGGATCGAATTTGAAGCCGCCGCCCTGGTACGGCGTGTCGATAGTCCACCCGGTAAAGACTTTGGCAACCTCAGTGACATCGCGCTGCGAGTAGCCGCCGTTCACGCTCAACGTGTGCAGTTCCAGCAACTCGCGTCCATAGTTTTCATTAAGGCCACTGGGGCGCTTGCCCTGATTAGGTCGACGCGGAGGATAGGGGCGCCCGTGCGGTCCATAAGGATGCGGCGGAATACCCATAGCTTGCGGCGAGTTCGGACCCACGCTAAGCCAGTTGTCGAGGTAAAACAACATCGCCGGACTCTTCGCCGTGGCCACAAGCAGGTCTTCGAACTTGCCGAGCGCGCGCGGGCGAATCACATCGCGCTCGTAGCTGGTAATGAGTAGCCGATCGACTCCCTTGTCCACGAATACATTGAAGTGGTTAAACCAAAAATCGGTCATCACCTCCTCCAGCTGACGCTCGCTGTAGATGGCGCGCAGAAGCTTGGCCTGCGTCAGTTCGCCGGTGACCACGCCCGCAGGATTATTCATGGCGAGCAAAATTTCCTTCTGCTTCAGAGGCACGCCCTCGAGGAACTCCTGACCTTTCCCTCCGCGCAGGGAATCGGCAAACGCGAGTTGTGCCGTCGGCGACATGCTGAGAATTTTCTTGAAACGCTGGTCGGGCGGAATGCTCGCGAGTCGCTGCAAATCCAGATCGGCGTAAAGTTGGTCCTCGCGCCGGCGCGCCGGGTCTTGCTGCTCGGGCGTCAGCTTGGCTGGAAGCGCGGTGACCGCTGTCGTTTCGCTGGTGTCTGTGGTAGTTCCTGTGTTTGTATCTGCGGCAGTGTCATTGCCTGTGGCGCCGTGGTTCATGGCGGCGTTTGTTGCAGAATGATCCGCATCTGGTGCAGCGCCGGACGCCATCGTGGCACCCTCAGCGGGTGCGGCCACGGGATTCGTATTCTTCGCGGCTTCCTGCAAACGCTCTTTTCTCTCCTGTTGCCGGTCGATCTGAACTTGATACACCATGCGTAACGCGGCGTCGGATGGCATGGGCTTCTTGCCGTTCATCACCTGATTGATCTCTTGGCCATCCGGAAAGCTTTCTGCAAGTTCCTTCGTGCTCATGCGAGTTGTGCGGAAAGGCTCCAGACGCGCATCGAGGGCGCTGTCGTCGATTTTTTCGGGATGCAGTTGCAGATCAATCCACTTGTCGACACCGATCGTCATTACTCGCTTCACGTCTCCGGGCCGCGGACCGAAAGTCAAACGATTGAGAGCGTGTAGGGCGCGGCGTTGATCGCCAGCACTGGGGGGCGTCTTGTCCCTCTTTTTCGCAAGCAAGGGCGGGACGGTGCAAGCCAAGCTGACGGATAGAAGAATAACGGCGAACTTGGCGCGGCCCACAGGCATGAAGACTCCGGATCAGCGAGGGAGGACAGCCCTCTTATTATGAACCCGAGCGAAGGAAAAAGTTGCTGACCGATAGGTTACCGAAGGATAACGTTAATGTTGGAACCAAGAGCCAAAAGCCAAGCCAGAAGCCAGGAGTTAAGTCAGATACGTTTTGCCGCGGGAGACTTTGTGCTGCAGAGTGGCGGCTAACTGGTCGACATCGGTTGGAGCAATGTTCACTGACATATGATCGGCCAACAACGGAACGCGATTACTCCCCACGGCATCGCGGCGCACCTGGATCAGCAGGGCCTGAACCGCGTTGGGATCGTATTTTTGCGGAGTCATGCGCACGAGATCACTCAGCGCGCCGCCCAGGGAAAGCGGTTCGCGGTAAGGACGTAAGCTGGTCATCGCGTCGAATGTATCGGCGAGCGCCATGATGCGCACCGGCATGGGCAATTCGTCGCTGGCCAAAGCATCGGGATATCCGGAGCCATCGCTGCGCTCATGATGCCACCGCACCGACTCATGAATCTTCGGCCAAGGGAATTCCACGCTGCTGACAATTTGATGGCCGACCACAGTGTGGTCCGCCATCTCGCGAAACTCCTCGGGGTTGAGCGCTCCGGGCTTGCCGAACAGGCGGCGGTCCACCGCCACCTTGCCGATATCGTGCAAATATCCAGCGCTGCGCAGCGCGGCGACGTCGCCGCCTTCCACGCCCATCGCTTCACCAATGGCAGCGGCGTAGCGTCCCACGCGAAGAGAGTGACCGTGAATGTTGACGTGCTTTACGTCGATTGCGGTGGCGAACGCCTCCAAGGCACTGTCATAGAAGCCATGTAGTGAAGCCATCAGGCGCAGATTTTCAGTGACCCGCTGAGCCAGTGTCTGGGTTAGCGCGTGGTTGTGCACGGCTAGCCCGATGTAGCTGCACAGCAGATCCACGGCATCCAATTCGGCTTCCAGATAGGGAGCATCTCCCGGACGCCGCCCCAGGGCCACAACTCCGGCGAGCTTGCCAACCGATTTGAGTGGAGCGATGCACTTGAACAATTCGGGAGCGACGTTGCCATTGGAACTGAGAAACACCGAATACGTGGAAGCATTGAGCACAATCGCTCCGCGCGCAGCGGTGAGGGCATGAGTGTGTTTGGGCAGAAGAGGGATGAAGGCCGGCTCGGGAAGCATGGCGAAGCCTTCCGCTGCCACGGAGGTGAGCATGGTGGGCTTCTCATTGAAAACGAAAAGCGCACCTTCGCGCGCGCCTGCCGCTTCCATTACAGCGGACAGCATGCGGCGCGACGTTTCGGTGAATTCACGCTCGGCTGTCAGCTCCGGTCCAAGATCGGAGAGAGTTTCAACCGTGCGCAACAACCTGCGGAAATTATTTGTTTCCACGGTAGACAAGTAGTGCAAGAATGCTGAACAGAACGAGCGTAACATGCGGGAAACTTGCACAGTGAGAGAGGGTTGTTGGTTAGTTTGGTGCTTGCGGGCTGCTGAAAACTGAGTGACGAATTTGGTTCTGGCTTTTCCTGTGCTCTCGGACTCTGTGAAGGGCGGGCCTCAAAAATACTCGCGCAGCTCGGCGAAGCGTCCCACGCTGAGCAGACGCTGTGGGGGAGGAGCCGCATTCAGTTCATCATGTTCGAGAACCCAGGTGTTGCCGTGAGGGACGAAGACCGCGTGCAATCCCGCAGCCAGCGCCGGATTGATGTCAGATTTCGGACTGTTGCCGACCATCCACGTGGAATCGTGGGCCAGTTCATATTTCTCGATGACCGCCTGGTAGGCCGCGGAATCTTTTTCGGCAACGATCTCCGTTGCGGCGAAATATTCCTTCAGTCCTGAGCGTTCGATCTTTCCGGTCTGCTCCACGATGGCGCCCTTGGTCATCAAGATGAGGTGATGCCGGTTCGAAAGATACTGAAGCGTTTCAGGCACGTCGGGCAGAATTTCAATCGGGTGGCCGGCGACGGTGTGGGCGAAGCTTTGGATCTGCGCGTGCAACTCGGGAGTGACCGGCTCCACGCTGAGCCGCTCGAACGTGTCCACCAGCGCGTGCGCAAAGCTGTGCAGGCCGTAACCATGCTTCACGATGCATTCGCGCTCTACGTCGTTGAGCACCTCCCGCACTTGCGCGGAAGAAAATTCGTGGTGATTGAGGAATGAAATGAAGCGCACAATGGCCCGCTCGAAATAAATGTTGTTTTCCCAGAGTGTGTCGTCCGCGTCAATCAGCAGGGTCTGTGTTTCGCAGGTGTTTTCTGTCGTGCCGGACAAATGCGCCATGCCCTTGAAGAATCTCTCTACGCTACCCAATCCACTCGTGCCTCAGGCCCAATGATGCCCGCTTTGTGGCCCATGTCGAGCAGACGTGCAACGCCTTCGCGTCCTTCTGGCCCATAGTCGAGCGTACGCTCGTTCACGTACATGCCGACGAACTGGTCAGCCGTTTGTGTGTCGAGATCGCGCGCGAACTGCATGGCATAGGACAAGGCTTCTTCGCGATGGTCGAGAGCATACTGAATGCTGTCGCGCAACGCGCCATTGACTGCGGAGATGAGTTTCGGGCCGAGCGTACGGCGGATGGCGTTGCCTCCCAGCGGAAGCGGCAGGCCTGTCATCTTCTGCCACCAGCGGCCAAGGTCGACAACGCGGTGCAGGCCGGCCTTGTCGTAGGTTAATTGGCCTTCATGGATGATGAGTCCGGCTTCGTACTTGCCCTCGAGTACCTGCGGAATGATCTGATCGAACGGAACGACTTCGGTCTCCACTCCCGGAGCAAAAAGTTGCAGCGCAAGATACGCGGTTGTAAGCATGCCCGGAACCGCGATGCGCTTCTCCTTGATCTCACTTTGCGTAAACGGGCGCGGCGAAACGATCATGGGCCCGTAGCCTTCGCCCACGCTGCCTCCGCACGACATCAGCGCGTACAAGTCCTGTATATAAGGATAGGCGTGAAATGAAATCGCGGTTACATCGTAGACGCCTTCGCGCGCCTTCTGATTCAAGGTCTCGATATCACAGAGGGTATGAGTGAAACGCAGTCCCGGCACGCGAACCTTGCTGGTGGCAAGGCCGTAGAACATAAACGCATCGTCGGAATCCGGGCTGTGAGCAATCGAAATCTCGCGCACGTGCGACGACTGGTTGCCACCGGAATGTTTTGTTTCCGCTTCCGAAATTACTGTCATCTCTTGAACTCCAAAACTTGCTACTGTGTTTTCGTGCCGTCCGCAGAAGAGCGTTGCCATCGCGCCGCAATTCCGGCAGCCATCATCACCTTAATTACTTCTGCAAACAGAAACCAGTAAAGGCCCCAGCGGAAGGCTTGCAGCACGGAATGCGTCAGAACCGCGAGCCAGGTCAGACCTCCGGTGAAAAGCACAGCTTCGCCGAGAAAGCCACTTATCGTGGCGCGGGCGAAGCTCCTGTGTCCATGTTCCATCACATATCCCGCCACCCACGCAACCAGTGGATAGGCCAGCAGGAATCCGCCAGTTGGCCCGAGCAGGTGGGCGATTCCCCCGGGACCTAGGGGACTGAACACGGGCATTCCCATCGCGCCTTCGGCCAGATAGAGTGTAAGCGCCGCAAAACCGCGGCGACTGCCCAGCAGCAGACCCACCAGCAGCACTCCGAAGTTCTGCACCGTCAGCGGCACCGGCGTGAACGGCAGCGGAATCGTAATATGCGCGCACAACGCCACGAACAAGCTGCCCCCAACCACGAGGGCTACTTGTCGCGCAGATTCGGGAACGAAAGAGCGTTCCCTCGGATTGCTCAGAGCTTGCATCGCTGGTTTTTCCATGGGAAAGCCTCCGAATCAACGCGGAGTAAATCAGGCCTCGGTATTGCCTGACTGACGCTTGCCGTCCAGCTGTCTGGCGCTTGCTTCCTGGGCTGCATGCGCGGCCTGCAAGTGGCGCCGCAAACGCATGTACAAGGCGATCGCAACGCACACCACCACCAGCGTACTCATACCCAGGATCAGGAACCACCAGATCATCCGCACAGCTGATTAGAATAACAGATCACCGTGCAGTGAAGCGGACCTTTCGCGGCAGGAGCGCACTTGCGAGCACACTCAATTCATCCAAGAGGAACGCGAAGTTCTTCCCGGTGTGCCGCAAGATAAAGACCACGGCTACTTTCTAGCTAGTTTTTGAAGGAGCCATCTTTTCCCGCATCATTTCAACTCGCTTGAGCATGAACTTGAAACGTTCACGGCCATACTTGGAGCTCATGATTACTTTCTCGATAGTTCCGAACATCTCCGGATCGCCAACTTTTTCGCGCAATTCTTTGAGAAAAGGATGAACCTTCGCAAACACGATGAACATTTCCCCGCTTACGGCGGGCTGGAGGAACAAATCTGCACTCAACGCGCCGTGCAGCACGAACGACGCGGCCATGCTCCAATAGCCGCTCACTTGGCGCAGCCAATTGTTCTCCTGCGTCCCAGGAGCAAACGCGACCTTCATGAAGTCGTCGGCGCTAGTCGGCCAGAAAGTCGTAAACCACCAGTTGCGCGCCTTGCGCATTTCCGCTTCGCGGCGCAGATCGTAGAGTTGGAGAATTAGTTGGGCATCGGCAGCGGTCGGTTTCTTGGGCATCAGGTCCTCCTTATGATTTAGTGACCAACTGGAGTTAGACGGACGGATCAGCGGCGAGAACCATACAAATTGTGGACCCCGGGCGAAATTATGCGCTGGTCGCTGCGGCCTCGGCTGGCGCCGCACGCTCATAGTCACACTCTTTGTTGGGGCAGGCGATGACCGGTCCTGCTTTCAGGTTTTTTTCCACCAGATATTCGCTGCCGCAACTCGGGCACTTTTCGGCGATCGGCTTATGCGCCGAAGTGAACTTGCACGTCGGATAATTCCCGCACCCGTAGAACGTGTTGCCCTTCCGCGCGCGCTTCTCAACCAGTTCGCCATCTTTGCACTCCGGACACTTCACGCCGATGAAGTTCTGCTTCACGTACTTGCACTCGGGATATCCGCTGCAAGCGGTGAATTCACCGAAGCGTCCGTGGCGGATCATCATGTTGCGCCCGCATTTCGGACACAGCTCGTCCAGCGGAATGTCCGGAACTTTCTTCCCCTGGTCCAGACGCCGGGTTGTCTTGCAGTCGGGATAACCCGTGCAGGCCATAAACTGCCCGAAGCGGCCGCGCTTGAGCACCATCACCCGGCCGCAGTTTTCGCAGTATTCTTCCTGCGTGGTTTCCTGCACATCGGCCGAGTCAAGATCGGGCAGGTTGATCGGATTTTCTTTCGTAAATGTGCAAGTGTTCGGATCTTCTTTGTCGTAGGTGCTGCAGGCGTAGAACGATCCGTGCTTGCCCCACTTGATCACCAGCGGCGCGCCACAACGCTCGCACTTTTCGTCTGTGGGCTTTTCCATCCGCTTAATGTTCTCCATATGCTTTTCGGCATATTTGAGATCCTTCTGGAACTTTTTGTAAAACTCGGCAAGAGTGTCAGTCCACTTTTCCTTGCCCTCTTCGATCTCGTCGAGTTCTTCTTCCAGGCGCGCGGTGTACGCCACGTCGAAAATGTCGCGGAAGTTTTCCACCAACAGATCGGTGACCACCAACCCGATTTCGGTCGGCGTAAACTTGCCGCCCAATTTCTGTACGTACTGCCGTTCTTGAATCGTCGAGAGAATCGCCGAGTAAGTGGAAGGCCGCCCAATGCCACGTTCTTCCAATTCCTTGACCAGCGATGCTTCGTTGTAGCGCGGCGGCGGCTCGGTGAAATGCTGCTCGGGCTTCAACTCCTTGAGCGTGAGCTTCTGTCCAGCTTCGAGCGCTGGCAGCTTGTGCTTCAGTTCTTCGTCTTCTTCGTCCTTGCCTTCCTTCGACTCTTCGTAGACTCGCAGGAAGCCGTCGAATTTCAGCACCGATCCAGTCACACGGAACCAGAAAAGATCACCGCTCTTAGCTTTTGCGTCGATGTCCACCGTGGTCTGGTCGAAGACCGCGGGCATGATCTGCGATGCCACAAAGCGCTGCCAGATCAGCTTGTAGACCTTGAATTCATCTTCTTTTAGGTACTGTTTGATCTGGTCAGGATGACGCATCGCCGAGGTCGGCCGGATGGCTTCGTGCGCCGCCTGTGCTTCCTTCTTCTCTTTATATGTGTTCGGCGTTTCGGGCAGATAAGCCGCGCCGTATTCATTCCCAACGTATTCGCGCACTTCCTGAATCGCCTCGGGGGCAACGCGAGTCGAGTCAGTACGCATGTAGGTGATCAATCCAACTAGGCCTTCTTCGCCCAGTTCCACGCCTTCATACAGGCGTTGCGCGATCATCATTGTTCGCTTCACGCTGAAGCGCAATTTGCGGGAAGAATCCTGCTGCAACTTGCTGGTCGTGAATGGGGGCGCGGCGTTGCGGCGGCGTTCCTTCTTATCGACCGACCGCACAACCCATTCGGCTTGTTCGAGTGCCGCGCGGATCTTTTCCGCATCCTCGCCATTGGTGACCTCGATTTTTTCTTCGCCCTTACCCAGAAAGCGCGCGTCGAATGCGGGTGGCTTGCTGGCCGCAAGGTGCGCATCGATCGTCCAATATTCTTTTTTCTCGAACGCCTTGATTTCGCGTTCGCGCTCCACGATCAGTCTGAGCGCCACGGTCTGCACGCGCCCGGCGGAAAGGCCGCGGCGGACTTTATCCCACAAAAGCGGAGAAACCTGATAGCCGACCAGCCGGTCGAGTACGCGGCGCGCTTGCTGTGCATCTACAAGGTTTTGATCGATAGCACGCGGGTGCTCGAAAGCCGCCTGCACGGCACGCTTGGTAATTTCGTTGAACGTAACGCGCTGAATCCGCGGCGGCGCATCCCCATCTTCTTTCTTCTTCTTTTTCTTCTTTGAGGCACCACCGTTGCGCGCAAGTTCCCCTGCAAGATGTGCTGCAATGGCCTCGCCTTCGCGGTCCGGGTCGGGCGCCAGATAGATCGCGTCCATCGGGCCTGCCAGTTTCTTCAGCCTGGCCAGAACCTTTTCTTTCCCGGGAATCACGACGTAGTCGGTTTCGAAATCGTTGCTGGTATCCACCCCTAGAGTGCTCTTGGGCAGATCTTTCACGTGGCCGAGTGAGGCCTCGACAGTAAATCCCTTTCCCAGATATTTCTGGATGGTCTTCGCCTTGGCTGGCGATTCGACAATGACTAAACTTTTTACCAATGGACCCTCAGTTTGTAAGAATTCGTTTCGAAGCTAGCACGAATGGGACGAAGACAACAAGTTACTCGGGGGAAAGCTTCCAGCTTCTAGCTATTGGCCGCTAGCCAAAACCGTGACTTTCGGCCTTTGGACGAGCGAGGCTAGCATGCGCCGGATTTCCAAGACTTTCGCTTCTAAATCTTTGTGCTCATCAGCGTTCCAAATCCTTCGCGAGTCTTCCATCCGTCGCCGCTCTAGTTGAGCTAGAAGCTAGTAGCCGAGTTTAAAAGCTCTTCACAAAAATTCTTCCCCGGCATCTGTCTTACTTTGCCGGTCAGCTCCAGCTCGAACAGGGCCGCGAAGATTTCCGAAGACGACATTTCCGTTTCCAGACGTTCCACCAGTTCGTCGATGTGCGTGGCCTCGTCTGTCTGCAACAGATTAAGAATCCGCTGCTCGTGTGGAGGAAGCCCTTCGTCCGGGAATAGAGATGCGGAAGACGCGCCGCCGGATTCAGGTAAGGGTGGCGGAGTCAACGCAAGTTTCACTTCCGCCGCCAGATCCTCCCATACATCTTCCCAGGTGGCTATCAGCTTCGCGCCCCGCTTGATCAGCGTGTTTGGGCCCCAGGAATTCTTGTTCGTGACATTGCCGGGCACCGCGAAAACATCGCGGTTCTGTTCCAGCGCGCAGCGCGCCGTGATGCGGGTTCCGGAATACTCCGCAGCTTCCACAACGAGCACGCCGACCGACATGCCGCTCAAAATCCGGTCGCGGATGGGGAAATTCTGCGGCGCTGCAAACATCCCCATCGCGAATTCGGAGATGAGCGCTCCACCCAGTGCAAGAATCTGCTCCGACAAACGTGAGTTTTCTTTGGGGTAGATCACGTCAACGCCCGTGCCGAATACCGCGACCGTCTTGCCCTTCGCCGCGATCGCTCCGCGGTGGCTGGCCGTGTCGACTCCCCGGGCCATGCCGCTGATAATTACCAATCCTTGCGCCGCAAGGTCGCACGCCAACCGCTCAGCCATTCCCGAACCATAGGGTGTGGGATGACGCGTGCCAACCATGGCGATGCCAGGTTGCGCCAAAACCTCAGGATTGCCGCGAACGTATAACACCAGCGGCGGGTCGTAAATCTCTTTCAGGCGGGACGGGTAGCACAGGTCTTCACCGGAAAGCACTGTCACTCCCGCCGTAGCGTCGCGTGCGAGCTCCGCTGATTTTCCGGTTGCTATCGAGTGCGCCGAAACCGCCTGGATCCCCGTGCTTTCCAGTTCTGTCAACGAGGCGTGGAAGACCGCTTTGGCGCTGCCGAAATGTTCCACGAGTTTCCGCGCTTTGGTCGGACCTAGCCCTTGAGTCAGTGGTATGGCGAGCCATTCTAGAAGATGAGTTGCGGGTGCGGCCACAAGAGTCGGCAAATTTCTGCTCCAGGGTTACTTGACTGGGCGGACTGTAGCCATTGGCGGAAGGCAGTGTCAAGGGAAGCCGTCACAAATGGCTGCAAGAATGGTCTGTTAAAATCAAAAGAGGAATGAGACGTCTGCGCATCTCTGCGATTTCCTACCTTAATACCGCGCCCCTGATGTGGGACTTCGAGCACGGAAAGGCCGGCAGCGAGTTTGACATTTCCTATACGCTGCCATCGGCCTGTGCTCGCATGCTACAGGCTGGGACTGTCGACATCGGGATTATTCCGGCTGCTGCCTACGCCGAAATCTCCGGACTGATGGTATTGCCCGGTGTCGCGATTGCGTCGCGTCGGCCCGTGCGTTCCATCCTGCTGGTGAGCAGAGTGCCGGTAGAAGATATTCGCACCGTCGCTTTGGACACGTCTTCGATGACCTCGGTGGCGCTGACAAAAGTTTTGTTCGAAAAATGGCTGGGCGGCGGCCGGACATTCACCCCGATGGCCCCCGATATTGACAAAATGCTCTCCAAGCACGATGCCGGCTTACTGATTGGAGATCCCGCTCTGCAGATCGATCGTTCGCGTTATCTCACACTCGATCTCGCGGAAGAATGGATTCGCTACACAGGCAAGCCGTTCGTCTTCGCCTTCTGGGCGGTGCGTCAGGACGCATTGCGCGAATCCGTGCCGTCGCAAGACTTGGCGGCAATATTTCAACAATCGCGTGACCACGGACTTCAACCCGCCAGCCTCGACCGCATCGGCCGGGAATGGGCGCCCCGTCTTGGGATCGGCGAAGCCGATGCGCGTTCCTACCTTACGGAAAACATTTACTACAATCTGGACGCGCCCTGCCTGGAAGGCCTGCAGTTGTTCTATCGCTATGCGGCGGAGATTGGCGCCTTGCCCACCGCTCCGGAGATAAAGTTTCTGAGCACCGCGAAAGCCTGTATAGCGCAATCGAGAGCCTACCTGTAAACTCCTACAACCTGCATGCTTCTGCATCTTCATCCGTTGCTGGCGATGTCTGTGTGGCGGCATCTGCGCCGCATGGGCGGACCGGGTCTGGTCCTGTTAGGCATTGCCGACAATTCGGTGATTCCACTAACTGGCAGCATGGACGTATTGACCATCTGGCTGGCTGCCCGTCATCGCGAACCGTGGCCCTACTATGCCCTCATGGCCACGCTAGGAGCAGTGATCGGCGGGTACATTACTTATTCCCTGGCTCGCAAAGGTGGAAAGGAAACAATGGAGCGTAAGCTCTCGAAGAGACGCGCAAAGAAAGTTTCCAAAGCATTTGAACGCTGGGGATTCGGTGCGGTTGCGATTCCAGCACTTCTGCCTCCGCCGTTTCCTTTTGTGCCGTTCCTGTTGGCGGCTGGCGCCATGCAGTACTCGCGAAATAAATTTCTGGGAGCCTTAACGTTAGGTCGTGGCATTCGCTATACGGTCGCTGCCGGCTTGGGATTTCACTATGGTGCCCATATTCTCCGTTTCTTTTCTCGGTACTACAAACCCGCGATGGGCATACTGATCGGCCTGGCGGTTATCGGGGCCGTCATGAGCTTCATCCAATATCTGCGCATGAGAAAGACGTAGTGGATCCATGCCTCATTTGGAGTCAGCCGCCATCCTCCATGTAGAATTGAACTGCAATTATGCCCCTGACCAAGCAACAAGCCCTGGAAATGTTCGAGTCCGATGACCTGATCGGTATCGGGATGGAAGCCGACGCCGTGCGCCGCAAGCTGCATCCCGAAGGCGTTGTGACCTACATCATCGACCGCAACATTAATTACACGAACTTCTGCACCGAATATTGCACGTTCTGCGCCTTCTATCGCCCGCTGAAAGGGCCGGCAGCGAAAGAAGGATACATTCTCGATTTCGACACCATCTACGAAAAGATTCGCGAGACCGTCGAACTCGGCGGCACGGGCGTTTTGATGCAAGGCGGCCTGCATCCCGATCTCAAGATTGACTGGCACGACAAAATGCTGCGCGGAATCAAGCAGCGCTTTCCGCAGGTCCATCTGCATTGCTATTCGGCGTCCGAGATCATCGCGATCGCTGAATACAGCAGCCTCAGCATTCGCGACACGATTCTCCGCCTGCGCGATGCCGGCCTCGATTCCATCCCCGGCGGCGGCGCCGAAATTCTCGACGACGAAGTCCGCTACAAAATCGCCCGCCTCAAATGCCTTACCGGCGACTGGATCAACGTTCACCGCACGGCGCACCAGATCGGAATGCGCACCACCGCGACCATGATGTTCGGCGTCGGCGAGAACTACGAAAACCGCATCAACCACTTCCAGCAACTCTACGATCTGCAGGAAGAAACTGGAGGGTTCACTGCGTTCATCCCCTGGAGCTTTCAGCCGCAAAACACCGCGCTCGGCGGCCGCCACTGGGACGAAGCCACCGCCGTCGAGTACCTGAAAGTGCTGGCCATCTCACGCTTGTATCTCTCCAACTTCCTGAACGTGCAATCGAGCTGGGTCACGCAAGGACTCAAGGTCTGCCAGATGGGATTGCGCTTCGGCGGCAACGATGTCGGCTCGGTGATGCTCGAGGAGAACGTCGTGCGCGCGGCTGGCGTCACCAACTGCACCACCGAAGAAGAGCTGCGCCGCATCATCCGCGATGCCGGCTTCCGCCCCGCCCAGCGCGACACGCTCTACCGCCAGTACTTCCTAAACTAGAGCGGTCTGTAGAAAGCAATCAAAACCCTTTGTCATTCCGAACCGGGCGCAAGCCCGGTGAGGAACCTGCTGTCGCGGGGAAGCAGCACGAACGGGGAAGTGCACGGAGCCCGTGTGGAACGGACACTCCTGTCCGTTGCCTTTTGACTTTGACTCGGTCCCCCAACCCCAAAATGCAAACGGCCTCGGCAACCACCGAGGCCGTCGCGAGAGCCGATAGCCGGCACCCCGTCAAGGTCACATCATCATTATCAAACGCGCCTCGGCCTAAATCAAGTTACTTTAACGCCCGGTTTCAGTTCGAGTTTTGCAACCTCGACTTTGAAGTTTTTCGGCCCCCACCACTGCGCCAACCGATCCGCCTCCGTCCAGGCTTGAAGACCAGATCGCACGGCGCATCAAATACTCGTGTAATCACGAACTCCGGTCTGGCGCCTACGGCGGGCTTACTTTCTGCGTTGCTTGCGGGCATGTTTCTTCTCCTTTCTTTGGATTGAGTGCAGATAATCGTCCAAACGGTCGAAACTCTGTTCAAAGAAATGGCGGTAGTGCTCCACCCAATCGGCGACGTCTTTCAGCGGAGCCGCTTGCAGGCGGCAGGGACGCCACTGCGCGTCGCGTCCCTGAATCACGAGTCCTGCGTGCTGCAGGACCTTAAGGTGCTTCGAAATAGCCGGCAGGCTCATGGCGAAAGGCTCGCCCAGTTCGGTCACGGAAGCTTCTCCCGCAGCGAGCCGTGCCAGAATGGCGCGGCGGGTGGGATCGGCGAGAGCGGAAAAGTGGAGCTGAGGTGATCGGGCGTCATTTGTATTTAACCTATAAGTTAATAAACGATATGGTTAAATGCGAGATTTGCAAAGGATTTCCTCAGGCCGATGTGACATCTAACCTTGCCGTCCACAGGCCGGCAGTCGATCATGGTCAAGCCGGAGACTGTTAAGCCGGCTTAACCTAGCGCACTTGATCTTTGACAATCAGAATGACGGTGAAATAAGTCCGGTAAATGCGGGATCTTAGAATCCTGCTGATTCTAAGGCACTTAGCCGAGACGGTATCGTCTAACTAACTAAGTCCTTTGAATAAAATATTTTGCAAGTAAGTCTTTTGTCTTCAATATTTTAGGTAGACTGGAAGAGCGCAAGTTGCTGATTCCAAATATTTTACGAGCCCGAATCTGCAAATTTTTTGATCTGGATTGAAGATCAAGCCGGGTTAGAATAGCTGGTCGGAGCAACTCGATCGATCCCCACGGTGGGGACTCGGGCGAACTCCAGAATCCCCTCCCGCATTCGAACACGATGAAGGTTTTTCGCGCAGACCTGTTGTGGCTCGTCGTGGCGTCAGTCGCCGTGCTCTCAGTGCAGAGCCCGCCTTCATCCGGCGCGCAAACTTCGACGCAGGTGCAGGCCAAGCTCAGCGGGATCGTCACCAAGGATCCGGGCAGCGAGCCCTTGAAGAAGGCTCTCATCGAGTTGATCGCCGAGAGCCAGAGCGATGGCGGAAACTACACGGCACTCACCGGCGCGGATGGAAGCTTCCGCATCGAAAACATCGTGCCCGGACGCTATCGATTGTTTGTGGAGCGCAACGGCTACCAGGAAATCGACAAGCACCGCCGCCGGACCGAAGGACGCGCGCTTACGCTAAGTGCGGGCCAGGAGTTGAAGGATCTCGTCATTCGTTTGCAGCCTGCGGCGGTGGTGGAAGGCCGGGTTACCGACGAAGAGGGAGATCCGATGGCGGAAGCGCAAGTTGCCGTTTTGCGCCAGACTTTCATTGCGGGACACAGCCGCTGGGAGCAAGTGGGAGCCGAGCGCACGAACGATCTTGGCGAATACCGCATTCCAGCCCTTGCCGCTGGTAGCTATTTCGTGTCGGTGACGCCGCCGCCTGATTTCAGAAGTTTGATTGAAACCAGCAGCAATGCGACTGCTGGGGCGGCGCCCGCGGCCGCAGCCTCCGACAAGCCCGCGCCTGCCGCCTACCAAACCACTTACTACCCCGGTGCGCGCGATCGCGGGCAGGCGGCGTCGATCCAGTTGCACGCTGGCGAAGACTTTCCGGTAAATTTCTCGCTGACGCCCAGCCCCAGCTTAACTATCCGAGGTTCCGTGGTAAATCTGCCGCCCGGTTCTAGCGCCGCGATCGCGCTGCAATCCAAAGATTTCGGCTTGGTATTGAACGGTGCGGAGATGCACAAAGACGGCAGCTTCGAGATTCGGGACGTTTCTCCCGGGGTCTATAAGATTCTGGCGACAGTAGATAATGTCGCGGTGCCGATGATGGCGCGCCAGTCACTGCAGGTTGCGGAAAACGTGGACGGTCTGCGTCTCGCGCCTCAAACCGGCGGCACGATTCTTGGTCGGCTTCGTATGGAGTCTGGTGGTAACGTTCGGCTCGATCCCAGCCAGATGTTTCTTCTGTTGCGCTCGGTTGACGGCGATGACGAAGGATTGGGCGCGGTCGCCATGGGAGAAGGTTCTTCAACCGTGGCGCACGTCAATGTCGATGGCAGCTTTGAGTGGAAGGGAGTTCCGGCAGGTCGCTACTCCGCTCAGATTTCTGACACCAGTGCAATGCCGGATTGGTTTCTGAAATCCGTGGTGGCAGGCGGGCGCGAGGCGGCGGATTCGGGATTCAGCGTAAGCGGAGGCATCATTCCGCTGGATTTAGTGGCGAGCGCCAATGGAGCGACCGCCGAAGGCATCGCCACAAATGAGAAGGGTGAGTCCGTCACTGACGCCGTGGTTGTTGCCGTACCCGAATCGCGCTTCCGTGGCCATCCCGAGCGCTATCGCAAAGCGCTCAGCGACCAAAGCGGACGCTTCACCTTGCGAGGCTTGTCCCCCGGCAACTACACGATCTTCGCGTGGGAAAGCGTGGACGGGGAAGCCTACTACAATCCAGAATTTCTCAAGAGCTATGAAGGACAGGGGAAGGCGTTGCATGTAACTGAGGGAGACCGCGTGAGGGTGCAAATCAAGACGATCCCTGCAGTCGAAGACGAACCGTAGCTCTGTCGATCCTCGCACCGCCTGGCCGTGATGGCGTATGCTTCGGAGTTATGAAATCTCTGCTGTCTGCCCTCGTTTTGCTCGCCAGCATGCTTTGCACTTGTGTTGTTCACGCCGAAGACGCGCCCTCCGCTGCATTGCTGGTGCTTGCCAAAAGCGATGACACACTTGCGATCGTTGATCCTTCCAGCTTGAAAGTGATCGCGCGGATACCGGTCGGTAAGGATCCTCACGAGGTGATTGCATCCACGGACGGCAAGACGGCCTACGTGTCCAACTACGGATTCGGAGCATACAACACGCTTGCGGTTGTGGATCTGGTTGCGCAAAAAGCATTGCCTTCCGTCAATCTTGGAGCTTTGCGCGGTCCGCATGGATTGACTTTCGTAGGTGGAAAAGTGTGGTTCACCGCCGAAGCCGCCAAGGCGATTGGCAGCTATGATCCCGCGACCAAGAGCGTCGATTGGATCCTTGGCACGGGCCAGAACAGAACGCACATGATCTACGTTTCGCCGGAGATGAAACTGATTGTGACCACGAATGTAAGTTCGGCCACGGTGAGCATGATCGAGAAAGCCATCGGCGGCCCTCCCGGTCAAGGTCGTCCGATGGGCGCTCCGGGAGGAGATTGGAATGAGACGGTAGTCCGCGTGGGCAACGGCTCCGAGGGTTTCGATGTTTCCCCTGACGGCAAAGAAATCTGGGTGGCCAACGCTGGGGACGGAACCGTGTCCATCATTGACGTTGCGAGCAAGCAGGTCATGCAAACGCTTGCGGCAGATGTTGGCGGCGCGAACCGGCTGAAGCTCACACCCAACGGAAAGCTTGTTCTCATTTCGAGTTTGCGCGGTTCGGATGTGACCGTCATCGACAGCACGACGCGCGAGATCGTCAAGCGAATCGCCGTTGGTCATGGCGCAGCCGGCATCGTGATGCAACCGGACGGCGCGCGGGCGTTTGTAGCATGTTCTCCTGACGGGTACGTTGCTGTCATCGATCTGCAGTCGATGAAAGTGGTTGGCCGCATCGAAGCCGGCCACGACCCCGATGGCCTCGCTTGGGCGATTCGCCGCTAGGAACCGGATAAAGAAGCGAGCTGTGAGAATACTTACGCCTTGAGCCAGACCTGCCCAAAATACCGTAGGAACAGCCCACTCTCAGACGCTGCCGAATTTTTACATGCGTCCGCGCACTCAGAAGGGCCGTCTTGTGGATATGAGGTTGAGAATTTGGGTCCACTAGCATTCTGAAAATGCAGTACTTTGCCCTCTTCCACAGATTGTTGACCGCGTTGGCATGAGAATTGCAATCTTCATGACGCCTACTCGGAGGAGCTTATGTCTGCTGTAACCGACGCAGAATTCGTTCGACTGCTTAAGAAGGACGTTGATTACTTCACGCGGGCGATGGAGCGCTTCGAGAATCTACTTCCGAGCGTGTGCTCGCCCGTCCAGGATCAATGGCGGTTGCAAGCCCAGGCCCGGAAAGATTTTACGCTCGAGCTTGAGATTCTCTTGGACAAGGCTGAGCGGTGCGTTGGCGCATCGTTGCGGGGCGCGGAAAACAAGAATGGCCAAGAGTCAGCTTCCTGCTAGCTTCGCAATCATTTTTATTCTCAGTGCTGCTTAAATCTCGAGGCCAAATCTTCGGCTGCCGGAATCCGGTAGAATAGAAGTTTTCAGCCTACCGACTTGCTGGTTTCTGATCTCATCTTGTCTTCGATGCTGGCTGCATGGTCTGCCCCTAAGGGCATTGGGCCTTATCTCCGCCAGCATCTGCTAGATAAGACTTTTCAGGGGCTCTACCACACCGACGCATTCGATCGCGCGTTGCTGATTCCGTATTTCATTGTGCTCGTCCTGCTGGCTGGTTACGGGATGCACCGCTACGTCCTGGTGTATCTGTATTACAAGCACAAGAAAAATCGAACTACCGAGCCGGCGGCGCTGTTCGAAGCATTGCCACGAGTCACAGTGCAGCTGCCCATCTTCAACGAGCAGTATGTGGTTGAGCGGTTGCTCGAGTCCATCTGCAAGCTGAAATATCCGCGGGAGAGGCTCGACATTCAGGTGTTGGATGATTCCACAGACGAAACCGTCGACGTGGCGCGCAACCTGGTGGAGCGTTACGCGGCGCTGGGAAATCCCATTACCTACCATCACCGAACCAACCGCGAGGGCTTCAAGGCGGGAGCGCTGGCCGAGGGCCTGAAGACGGCGAAGGGCGAATTCGTCGCCATCTTTGATGCCGACTTCACTCCGCCGGAAGATTTTCTGATGCGTACCATTCATCACTTTACCGATCCGAAGATCGGCATGGTGCAAACGCGCTGGACGCACATCAACCGCAATTACTCTTTTCTGACGCAGGTAGAAGCTATTTTGCTCGACGGGCACTTCGTGCTCGAGCACTCCGGACGCGCCCGCAGCGGCGTTTTCTTCAACTTCAACGGAACCGCCGGAGTGTGGCGGCGCGCGGCGATCGACCAGGCTGGTGGCTGGCAGCACGATACACTCACTGAAGACACTGATCTTTCCTACCGCGCGCAGCTCAAGGGATGGAAGTTTATCTATTTGCAGGATGTCGAGTGCCCTGCCGAATTGCCCGTCGAGATGACCGCGTTCAAAACGCAGCAGGCGCGCTGGGCCAAGGGACTGATCCAGACCGGGAAAAAAATTCTGCCGCGCGTTTTGCGCAGTGATGCGCCCTTCCATACCAAGGTCGAAGCTTGGTATCACCTGACCGCGAATCTCAGCTACCCGCTCATGATCGTGCTATCGGTGCTGATGTTGCCCGCCATGATCATCCGCTTTTATCAGGGATGGTTTCAGATGCTGTTCATCGATCTGCCGCTGTTTATGGCCTCGACCTTCTCCATTTCGAGTTTTTATCTGGTCTCGCAGCGCGAACTTTTTCCTAAGAGCTGGCCGCGGGCGCTGCTGTATCTGCCGTTCCTCATGGCCCTCGGAATCGGACTGACGATCACGAACACCAAAGCGGTCATCGAAGCGCTCATCGGCAAGGAGAGCGCTTTCGCGCGCACGCCAAAATACCATGTGGAATCAAAGAAGGACAAAGTCCGCGCCACCAAGTACCGCAAACGCCTGGGATGGGTGCCGTGGCTCGAACTAGTGATCGGCAGTTATTTTGCGCTTACGGTTTTCTACGCCGTTGAAAACGAGAATTACGTTACGATTCCATTCCTCCTGCTGTTCGTCGTGGGCTACTGGTATACAGGATTGATGTCTCTGCTGCAGGGACGCTTCTCGGGCGTCGCGGTCAGCGCGGAATCTCACACCAAGCCGTTCCCCGTCGGAGTGTAGGTCGAGGCCTCTATGGCTAAGATTTCCGAGAGGACTGCCAAGAGCCGGATTGGAACGATCCTCGTCCTCTGGACACTAATTGTGCTTTACGCTGGTTCAAGGGTTTTGCAGATCCTTCCCGGCAGAGTGCCCAAGCTCGCCGTCGTCGCACTACACGTGGTTCCTGCGGCACTCTTTGCACTGATTCACGGCGCCATATTTTACCGGACCCGCAGCATCCTCGCGTTCATTACCCTTTGCTTCGTGATCGGGAACATCTTCGAGAATGTCGGCGTCCGTACAGGCTTCCCCTACGGGCACTACTACTTTACCGATCTGATGGGTCCAAGGTTGTTCGTCGTTCCCATCTTGCTGGGGCTTGCCTATGTGGGAATGGCTTACCTCTCCTGGACGCTTGCGCGGCTGATTCTGGGAGTCAGAAAACCTCTGAGCGGATCCCGCATCGTGACCCTGCCTTTGGTGGCTGCCTTCATTATGGTCGCATGGGATCTGGCGATGGACCCGGTCTGGGGCACGGTCTTGCACGCTTGGATATGGGTGAAGGGCGGAGCGTATTTCGGCGTTCCCGCTAGCAACTTCCTGGGCTGGTATCTCACGGCGTATGTCGTCTATCAATTGTTCGCGCTTTATCTTCGATGGAGCGTGCCCAGTCCCAAACGATTGTCGTCCGGCTATTGGCATCTGGCCGTGGTGTTTTACGCAGTTTCGGCAACCGGAAACCTGCTACTCGCTATTCCGCAGCCGGGACCCCGCGTTATTTCCGATCCTGCCGGTGTGCAGTGGAAAGTGAGCGACATCACCGGCGCCTGCGTCCTGGTCTCGATATTTCTCATGGGCGCATTTGCTGTGCTGGCATGGATAAGGCTTGCGGATCAAAACGCCGAAGGTGCAAGATCGCTCGGGGAAACCCCGGGAACTGGTTTGGGCAAAGCCGTCTTGTAGCTTTCCTCCGCGCTTTCTTTCGCTTGACCACTCGTTTACAATCCAGTCGCCAAAAGTTTCTCATCGGGCCCGGTACGCCAGTTGAACTCCCCACGTAATCTCGCGGTTCCATGGAGGTTCCGATGCTCCGCTCGCGCAAGCTATTTTCTCTTCTTGGACTGGGATTCCTTGTCAGCTCGGTACTTAGTTGCGGTCCCCACGATTCCAGCGAGTACTTTGTCTTCGTAGCGGCCAACCTGCAGGTACCTTATTGGCAGGCGGCTGGCGCAGGTTTCACGAAGGCTGGGGCGCAATTCAAGGTGCGCGCAGAGTTTGTCGGCCCCAACAACTACGACCCTAAAGCTGAACGCGACGCTCTCGACCAGGCGGTGCAGCAAAAGGCTACTGGCATCCTGCTCGGCGTCACCGATCCAGCGTTGCTCAAAGACAGCGTTGACAAAGCCATCGCCGCTGGAATTCCCGTGATCACGATGGATTCCGATGCTCCTGCCAGCAAGCGGCTTTTCTTCATCGGCACCAACAACTATCAGGTCGGAATGACTGGCGGACTGCGCCTGGCTCAGGAATTGAAGGGTAAAGGCAACGTTGTGGTCTTCACCATGCCCGACCAACACAATATGCAGGATCGTCTGCACGGCTATCGCGATGCGTTCGAGCGCACTCCTGGCATCAAGATCGTGCGTGTGGTCGATATCCAGGGCGATCCCCGCATTGCCTTCGATACCACTACGCAAATCATCGGCAAGGAAAAAGATCAGGTGGATGCCTTTGTCTGTCTGGAAGCGCAGTCGGGAAAGGAAGTGGCCGGCGTGCTCAACAGCTACCACGTTACCGGCAAGGTTGTGATGGCCATGGACACCGATCCTGAAACGTTGCAATTTATTCAAAGCGGGGCGATCGCCGCTACCATTGCCCAGAAACCCTATACCATGGCGTTCGTCGGCATGCAGATGCTCGACAACTTGTATCACCACAAGCCTTCTTCGCTTGAAACGGATTGGTCGAAGGATAGCTTTGCGCCGATTCCTTCCTTCGTGGATACTGGTTCTGCGCTCATCGACAAGGGCAATGTAGATTCGTTCCTGCAGGCAAAACAGAGCGCGACCGGCGCGCAGAAATAAAACTGTGAGACGATTGCTCTTGACGGGCCGAACCGTCCAACTGATGTGTCTTCTGGGACGGGAACTCTAGAATCTCTGGGTGGATAGCACAATGCGAAGACCGCGGTTTGCTGTTTTTCTGAAAAGTTTCCTTACCTGCTTTTTCTTTCTTGCCGTGGCTGAGTCGAGTCTCGCGCTCGATCGGCAGCCAAACTCCGATTACCACGTTCGCCGCGAAGCGCTGGCGAAGAAAGCCGGAGGCGTGATCGTTCTGTTCGCGCCCATGGAGAGTGAGGGACCAAACGACCTTTACGGGTTTCGCCAAGAAGACAACTTTTACTATCTTTCCGGCTCGACCGAGCCGGGAGCGGCGTTGTTGATTGCGCCGGCCGCCGAAGCCAAGGCTGATAAGCCGGCGCACTCCTACACTGAAATTCTGTTTCTTCCTCCGCGGAATCTGACGCAGGAGAAGTGGACCGGACCTAAACTCGGCCCGGAAAATCCCGAGGCGCCGAAGATCACCGGCTTCGATCGCGTCGAAGACATGGCCAAACTTCCCGAGGAGGTTATGAAGGTGACGTCGGGTGTACGTCCGGTTGTTTACACCGACGTTGCCTCGCACGATCAGACTTCGGCCAGCACCCAGCCGCTGGAGTTTCTGAAGGATGTTAATTCGTTCCTGAGTTTTCAGGACGTGAAACCTATGATCGATTCACTGCGCACCACCAAAGATGCGGGAGAGGTCGCGCTGATCCGCAAAGCGGTCGATGCGTCGGTGGCGGCACACTTTGCTGCTTTCAAAGCCGTTAAGCCCAACGTGAATGAGCGCGAAATCTCAGCTCTCATGCAATACGAGTGGGGCAAGCGTGGCTGCGAGCGGCCTGCCTACGCGCCGATCGTGGGCTCGGGCTACTACTCGACGGTGTTGCACTACTCTGACGATTCCAACGTCATGAAGGCTGGCGACGTGGTCGTCATCGATGCCGCTGGTGAATACTCAATGTACGCTTCCGACATTACACGCACGCTGCCAATCAACGGCCACTTTACTGCACGCCAGCGCGAAATCTACGGCATTGTTTTAGGAGCGCAGCAGGCCGCCGAAGCCGCTTTCAAGTCTGGCAAATCCAATATGAAGCGCGACGATCCCGACTCGCTCTACAAGGTCGCTTACGATTACATCAACACGCACGGCAAAGACTTGCACGGCGATCCGCTAGGGAAGTACTTCATCCACGGTCTGGGCCATCCCGTTGGCCTCAACGTGCATGACGCCACCGATCCCAACGCCCCGCTGGGACCGGGGCAGGTTTTCACCATCGAGCCTGGTATTTATATCCCCGAGGAAAGTCTCGGAGTACGGATCGAAGATGACTACTATGTGGATCAGGACGGCAAGCTGATCAAACTAAGCGGCGCGTTGCCGTCAAAAGCCGATGACGTGGAAAAAGAGATGGCAGGGAAGTGAGAGGCGGTGGTCAGTGGCTAGTATGAGCCGCCAAATCAACGGAGTCTTACTGACCGCTGAGCACCGCCCATTGCCCACTACCCACGGCTACGAAATGTATTCGCGGATGTATTCGTCCTGCGCGTTTGCCAGATCGTGAAGGTCGCCATCGAAAATTACTTTGCCCTCGCGTAGCATCAGAAAGCTCATCGGCACTTCGCAATGCTGCCCCTGCGGTAACGGGACCATGCGGTTGGCTTGTTTGTCGAACTGATGCGTGGCCATGGTGAAGGCATCCTGCAGGCGGTGTGTTACCAGCAGAGCACTCGTCTTACTGACGTCGCGCTGCTTCACAATCAGTTCGATGATGGTGTTGGAGGTCACTGGATCGAGGCCGCCAGTGGGCGAATCGTAGAGCAGCAATTCGGGCTGCGTAATCAGGGCGCGCGCAATGGCTACGCGCCGCCGCATGCCGCCTGAGAGTTCCGAGGGAGCCAGATCAAGGGTGTGCTCGAGTTCCACGAAGCGCAATGCCTCGCGCACTCTGCGGTCGATGTCCTCGTCATAGATGCCGTGCTCTTCCATCAGACGGTACGCAACATTGTCGCGCACGGTGAGAGAATCGAACAGCGCGCTCTCCTGGAAGACCATCCCGATCTTGCCGCGTAACTGGAAGAGTTCCGCTTCCCGCATCTGGGTCACGTCCTGCCCGAGAACAACGATCCGTCCGGAGTCTGGCCGGACGAGCCCGAGTGCCAACTTCAGAATCAGGCTCTTGCCGGAGCCGGCCACGCCGAATATGGCCTTCGTCTCGCCGCGAGGCAGGTGGAAAGAAACTCCACGCAGCACTTCGTTATCCGCGAAAGATATTGCCACGTCTTCGAACACAATGACCGGGGCGGAATTATCCTGCGTGGGCACGGTAGCGGAATTGAGTGGCAAGGTCGGGGCAGACATGGGATCAGCGATAAGAAAGCGTAGCCATCAGGAAACGAGTGACGATCAAGTCCATCGCGAGGATCAGAACCGAAGCCGCCACCATCGCCTGCGTGGTGGCGCGGCCGACACCTTGGGTTCCTCCTCGCGCGTTCATGCCATAGAAGCAGCCTATGGTGGCAATGATGAAGCCGAAAATGACGGGCTTGATCAGCCCCATAAAAACGTCTTGAAATACCAGCGTTTCCCACGCGTTGTACCAGTACTGCCGGGCGTCGAGCTGGAGCAACAGTTTCGCGATCGCGAGCCCGCCGACCAAACCTACGAGATCGGAAATGATAGCGAGAAAAAACAGCATGAAGACTGTGGCGACCACGCGTGGCGTGACAAGCTTTTTCATGGGGTCGGTGCCCAGGGCACGCATGGCATCGATTTGCTCGGTCACCACCATCGATCCGAGTTCGCTTGCCATGCCGGAGGAATTGCGTCCCGCGACCATCAGGCTGGTGAGTACCGGTCCCAGTTCGCGCACCATGGAAGTCGAGACCAGTTGCCCGACGAGAGTGATCGATCCAAAACGCTCGAGGGTATTGGAGGCTTGGAGCGCGAGCACGGCTCCGGTGAAGAAGCCTGTGAGAACGACGATGGGTAGTGATCCCACGCCGATGGTATCGGCCTGCTGGAGCATGTCAACGAAATACACCGGCTTGCGGAAGAGATTGGCGACCGCCTGCAGGCAAAATAGAATGTAATCCTGAACCGTCTGGACTTTATCTTTGGCGAGCTCCGTAGGCGAGATCAGTTCCATGCTGGTCTGGAGAGCGTGGCGCCTCGCACCGCGCTTTTTCGAACTATAGCAGAGAACCGCTTAGGCTTCAGGCTGCAAAGACGGCCAAAAGGTAAGCTGCCCGAACGTGGGTCATCCCCGCGACTTCTTTTTAATCTCGATGTTTAGCCGGCGGATTTTTTGATTCAGCGTGGAGAGCGGCACCTTGAAGCGTTCGGCGGCCTCGGTCTGGTTCCAGTTGCACTTCTCCAGCATGTCGCTGATGATGCGTCGCTCCACGTCTTCGACGATTTCAAATAGCGATGCGTCCGTGGGCGGATCGTGCAGCGTTAACGCCGAGCCCCGGCCCAGCAGATTGTCGGGAAGCAGGTCGATAGTAATGTCGCTGCCGGAAGATAGCACGACCGCGCGCTCGATTACGTTTTCCAGTTCGCGCACGTTGCCCGGCCAGGAGTAGGACATCAGTGGACGTAGAGCCTCCGGCGTGATGCGCCGCACCGGGCGATCGTTTTCTTCGGCATATTTCTTCAGAAAGAATTGCACCAGCAGAGGAATGTCTTCCCTGCGCTGGCGCAGCGGGGGCAGTTCAATGGTGATCACATTCAGGCGGTAAAACAAGTCCTCGCGGAAGCGGCCTTCCCGCACCAACTGGCGCAGATCGATGTTGGTGGCGGCGATGATGCGCACATCCACCTGAATCTCCTGTACTCCGCCGAGATGCATGAACCGGCGGTCTTGCAGCACGCGCAGAATCTTGGCCTGGGTTTCCAGGCTCATGGTGGCAATCTCGTCGAGAAACAAGGTGCCGCGATCGGCAATCTCAAACAGGCCCTTCTTGGAGGCGATGGCGCTGGTGAATGCGCCCTTCACGTGGCCAAAGAGCGTGGATTCGAGCAGGTCGGTGGGCATGGAGCCGGTATTCACCGGAACAAAAGGACGGTCATGACGCGGCGAATTCAGATGCAAGGCTTTGGCGATGATCTCCTTGCCCGTTCCACTTTCGCCCTGCAGAAGCACGGTGGAGCGGCTATTGGCGACTTGGGCGACGAGGTCGAAGATCTTCAGCATCGGCTCGCTTTTGCCGACAATGTTTTCGAAGTTGTAGCGCTGTTTGAGGGCGCGTTTTAGTTGGACGTTTTCTTCTTCGGCGCGGCGCCATCCCACGGCGGCGCGTACGTCGGCCAGAAGTTTTTCGTTGTCCCAGGGTTTCTGAACGAAATTGACCGCGCCCCCCTGCATGGCGCGCACGGCGTTCTCCACCGTACCAAAGGCGGTGATCATAATGACGGGCAGTCCGGTTTCGTGAGCGCGAATCTCGGCCAGAATTTCCATACCATTGCGGCCGGGCAAGGTCAGGTCGAGCAGGATCAGGTCGAAAGGATGTTCGCCGATGCGCTGCAATCCCGCTTCGCCGGTCGCCGCCGTTTCCACGGCGAAGCCTTCGAGTTCCAGCAAGGTCTGCAGAGATTCACGAATTTCAGCTTCATCGTCAATGATGAGCACCGCACCCGCCAGACCTGGATTTCCATTCGACGCCGTGCGCGGAATCACTGCAACGTCAGACATATTCGACCTCAGACATATTAGGTTTGGTCGTGCTTGGCGTAGACGGGGTTTGCTTAAACATGAACTGCCTTCCTGCTCAGGGGGAAATCCAGGGTGAAGGTGGTCCCGGCGCCGGGACGGCTTTCCACGCGAATCTTCCCCGCATGTTCCTGGATGATGCCGTAGGTGACGGAAAGGCCAAGGCCAGTGCCGCGCGCTTGACCTTCACCAGGCGAAGTCTTGGTGGTAAAGAACGGATCGTAAATGCGCTGAATATGCTCGGGCGCGATGCCGGAGCCGGTGTCGGATACGGAAACGCTGACACTATCGCCATTCATGGTGGCGACTCGCAGCTTGCCGCCGCCCGGCATGGCATCTTTTGCGTTGAGAAAGAGATTCAAGAATACCTGTTGCAGTCTTCCGGGATTTCCTTGAATGGGCTGCAGCTTAGGCGCGGGCGCGTGTTCGACTTCCACTTTTGCTACCTTAAACTGATGTTCCAGAAGCGCGAGCGTGTCGGCAATCACTTTATTCACGTCCACATCGCCGATCTCACTGCCGCTGGTGCGGGAGAAATTCAGCAGATTGTTTACGATCTCAGACGCGCGGAAGGTCTGGCGCGTGATCTTCTCCAGCAGGCCGGATTTTTGCGGATCACCTTGCAGCTGTTTGGAGAGCATCTGAGTGTAGGAGGAGATGACGGCCAAAGGCGTATTGACTTCGTGAGCCACGCCGGCAGCGAGCAATCCGATGGACGAAAGTTTGTCAGCTTGGGAGAGCTGGGCCTCCAGTTCGATACGCTCCGTAATGTCGTCCATGATGATGAGGCGGCCGATGACCTGGAATTTACGCGTAACCAGAGGCGCGATGGCGACGTTCACGGTCCGAACTTCGCCGGCAGGTGTCTTCAGGCGGAATTTGTAAAGGTTGTGGATGCCTGCGTCCTGCCGCGTGCGATAGAACTCTTCGACGAACTCCACCGGGAAAATAGCCTTGAGCGGCTGGGTCAGAGTTTGCCAGCGCGGCACTGCGTACATCACCTCCATCTGCGCGTTCCAGCTCTCGATGCGGTCTTCCATATCGAGAGCCATCACGCCCACGTTAATGGATTCGACGATGTTCTCGTTGAAATCCTTGAGCCGTTCATACTCCGCGGCTTTCTGCTGCAAGGAGGCATAGAGCTGGCCATTCTGGATGGCGATGCCGAGATAGCCACCCAGAGTTTCGAGCAATTCCATGTCTTCGCTGGAGAGGAAGTCGCCTTGCGTGGTCTTGCCCAGGCCGAGCACGGCGACGGTCTTCTGCTGCGCGTGGCATGGGATGTAGTAATTCAGGTCCAGGCGGGCGATGGTTTGCTGCGCGCCAGGGCTCTCGCGCGGTACCTGGTGCGTGTTCTCGAAAAAGAGGTGACCAGCCGGCTCCGGCCGCGGCACGCTCAGGAAAGACATATCGAGCGCAGCGGGCGCGGACAGGCCGAAGGACTTGGCCAGCACAAATCGCTCTGCATCTTCGCCAGCAAGAAAAATGGCCATGCGGTCGACCGCAAGCGTGCGCGACAATCGGTCCATCAGCGACGAGAGCATGGCGTTGAGGTCCGTCTCAGAGCTGAGTTCACGCCCGAACTCAAGCAGCGTACGGCGATAGTCGTAACGGGTGCGATAGAAGAACTGGTCGATGCGGTCCTGAATCCACTTGCGGACGGGATCGAACAGAAGCGCCGTGACTACTACGGCAAGGATCAGACCCACGGGACCGCTGCTGGGTTGCCGCATGTGCACCAGTTCGGCGACGCCCGCCACCAACCCGAAGTACATGCCCACCACGATCGCCGCGGCCAGCGTGTAGACCACACCACGCTTGAAGATGAGATCTACATCCATCAAACGGTAACGGAAGATGGCATAACCAAAAGTGAGCGGCAACAGGGCCAGCGAGAGCGCGGAAATTTTCATCGTCGCGCCGGGCAGCGAACCCATCAAGTAAGGAACAACATAGAACAGAGTGTAGGGAATGATGGCCAGAACGGTGCCGCGGGTGACCCACTTCAGTTGCTGCCGCAGAATCGTGGTGCTGGCGCGCCGGTAGCTGTACCACAGCACGGTAGCGGCGGCTAGAAAGAAAAGCGAACCGTAGGACATTTCCATGCGGTCGAGGTTCCAGCGCAGCCGCTCGCTGGCTTGCAGCCACCGCATGGCGCCGACGTGGATAGCCAGCAGGATCCCTCCCGGAACGTAGACAAGAGCCAGCAGCCAAGGGTGCTTGCGCACAGTCAAGCGTTTCTCCGGGAAGGTCAAGACGAAGTGAAGAAACAGCGCCGGCTGCAATACTCCGGCGGCGATGTTGCCCCAGTAGATGGTCCAGTCGAAGTCATTGAGCTTGCCGGTGTATTTGAAGGAGTACGCGATGAACGAGACTAGGCAGAAAATATAGAAGTGCGTGGATCCGGGAGCGGTCCAGCGGCGCAGAAGGACGTAAAGGCCAATGCCAAGATAGATGAGCGCAATCAGCCGCAGCCAGTTGTTGAGCGAACGTTCCGCCGGAACCAGAATGACGCTGGAATCGAGTGGGACCGACTGCCGGAGCAAGGAATAGGCTGCTTTGGACCAGACACCGTTTCGGTAGAGCTGGCGCTCGAAGCTGGAAATATTCTGGACTTCCTGCCCGTTGACGGAAACCAGTTGATCGCCCGGCTTGATGCCACTCTTGGCGCCAGGTCCATTAGGATCGACGCGATCGGCCGTGAGCCGCCCGGCGTGCTCGACCCACCAGACTCCATCGTCCGGAACCGAGGCTCTCAATTCTGCGTCGAAATTGAAGCCGGCGAATACGACAGCGGCTACCGTCAGCAAGAACAGAAGAACGGCAACGAAGCGGACTTGGCTTTCGCGGTTCATGGACTTCGGCGGCGGTCCCGAACCCTTAACGGGCTGGACCGGCGTGGCAATTACGTCCCGCCGGTCCTCAATGAGCAACTTCGCTGCCATGTCGTTTGCCACTTCCGGCAATGCTAAATGCCGCATCTACAGCACTTCCGAGATTATAGACGGGTTTTCGAACGTCGATTACGGCTTTTTGGATGTTTCTGTGGAATTTTGTATCTGACTGCGGGGCAGTGAGTTACGCAGGCGCGTCCGGATCGCATGGACGGGAAGGGGTCAAGTAGCGAAGAGATAAGCGGAGCAAGCGTGGCAATCCCAGCGCTGATTTTTCATCCGCTGCGGGGGCAGGCCTGCCTGCGATCATCTTTGCCAAAGAACCCCAAGGTCGTGCGGGCTTCTGAAAAAAAGGCTGCTGCCCCGGCCTTGAGGGCGCGCTCCTCATTGTTATTGCTTTGAGGATCGCCCGCGCTTACACGATGACAGGAACGCTGGAGAGCGCGTCGATGTTCTGTAGCCGGTCCAGAACGACGAAGCCGTCCCCGGCCGAGTTGAGGCGGGATCCTCTTGGTTCAGCCGGCCTTGCGTTCATTTGCAGCGGTTTCTGGGGGGAGATCATCGTCCCACTCAAACGAGAGCGCTCGTGCGGTAGTTTCTATGGGCTCGAGTTCCGGAATGTCTTCGGCCACCGAGGCGCCCAGTTCGGCAAACTTGCGGGCCGAAACCAGCACCCGGCTCTCCAGCGATCCGACGGCCTTGTTATAAGACTCGACGGCGCGGTCGAGCCCAGTGCCGACTGATGTGATATGTCCGGCGAGAAGGCGCAGGCGGTCGTGCAGTTCCTTGCCCAGTGCGCTGATCTGTTGTGCATTGCGCGCCAGTTTTTCTTGATTCCATCCGTAAGCCACAGCTTTCAGCAACGCAATCAGCGTGGTGGGCGACGCGGGAATCACACGCTGCAGAACCCCCTGCTCGATCAAGCCGGGATCTTGTTCGAGGGCTGCGCTGAAAAATGTTTCGCCGGGAAGAAACATCACAACGAATTCCGGTGTCGCGTCGAATTGCTCCCAGTAGTTTTTGCCGCTGAGAGTTTTCATGTGATCGCGCACTTGCCGCGCGTGATTGGCCAGACATGCGCGGCGGGCATCTTCATCCGTGGTTTCGAAGGCATCGAGGAAAGCTTGAAGCGGCGTCTTCGCATCAACCACGACGTGCTTACCGCCGGGCAGTTTCACCACCAAATCAGGACGCAACCTTCCGCTGTCGGTCGTTACGGACTCCTGTTCGGCGAAATCGCAATAGGAAAGCATGCCCGCGATCTCGACCACGCGGCGCAACTGAATTTCTCCCCACCGCCCACGCACGTTCGGAGTGCGCAAGGCTCGCACCAGATTGCCAGTCTCCGATTGCAATTCCTTCTGTGTGGTGATCAGCGATTGCACCTGGGCCCGCAATTCACCGTACGCGCCGCCGCGCGCCACTTCCATTTGCTGAATCTGAGCATCCACTTTATTCAGCGAGTCTCGCACCGGCGCGACCATGTCGGCGACGGCCTTCTGGCGGGCTTCCAGGTCGCCCGTGGCTTGGCTTTGGAAGCGCTTTAGCGCTTCTTCCGCAATCACCAGAAAAGACGAATTGTTGCTCTTCAACGCGTCGGCGGCCATGGCTTTGAATGCGTTGCGCAATTCTTCGCTGGCGCGAGTGATTAACTCGATCTTTTCGTTGCTGGTCTTCCGTTCCGATTCGAGAGCGGATTCCGCTCTGGCCTTGCCTGCCACCAAGTCGGTGTGAGCCTGCTGAAGCCGCGCCAGATCGGCCTTTTCGGCGGCTAATTCCTTTTCCATGAGCCACAAACGCGCGTTCAGTCCGGCGGTGCGCGAGCGCAGCACAAGCCAAGCAATCACACTGCCAAACAACAGGCCAATGACCCCACTGAGACCCAGTCCCATAGCGAAGGTAACTTCTCAAGGTGGATTTCAGCTTCTAGCGTAGCACTAGTGACAAGTTTGAGCCTGAGTTCGCGTCCTTCCCGGGATCGAGTTGAGTAGGCACAAGCTAATGTTAAGGGCCCCTAGAGCGACCGGTAGAAGATTCGCAATCGTGCTTCTGCTGGTAATGAGCGCGGTCTCGATCGCGCCGTCGGCTCGAGTGATGGCTTCCTCCGGGGGAAATGCGGATGGTGCGGAGAGGCAGCACGCGACTCTAAAACCAGCCTCGGCAACCGCTCCCGATATTCCTTTTACCGAGTACGATTCCGAGACCGAACAGCAGCTTCTGAGTCTGGCGAATCAGGCCCGAGCGCAAGCCGGTGCGCCACCTTTAACGCTCGATGCTGGCATGAGCCAGGCTGCCCGCGCGCATGCGGAAGCGATGTTTGCGGCGCGGCAGCTATCGCACCAGTTTGACGGTGAGCCCTCCCTACCGCAACGCCTGGCGGCGGCGACCCGCACGCAACTCGATCAGGAAGGCGAAAATGTTGCGCTCGATTTCGATGCCGCCCAAGCGCAGCAACATCTGATGCTTTCCCCCCCGCATCGCGCGAACCTGCTCAACCCGGCTTATAACCTAGTCGGGTTGGGCGTGGTCCGTAGCGGAGACCGGCTGTACATTGTGCAGGACTTCGGCCAGGCCCTCCCTAATTATTCCGCGGCAGAAGTGAAGGATCGGATTGCAGCAACTCTGGGGCACGCGCGGCGCCAGGCTAACCAACCTGATCTCGCCCGCCGCGATTTACCTACTGCGGACGACGCAGCCTGCTCCATGGCGCAAGCCGACAATCTCGGCACCTCCCCCGTTCATCAACTCGCGCAACGATACACGGTACTCACGTACACCAGTCTGCATCCAGAAACGCTGCCGGCAAATGCCAGTCATGTGCTTTCCAGCCACAATCTACGCAGCTTCTCGGTGGGGGCTTGCTACGCTCGCACCGAGACGTATCCTACGGGAGTCTATTGGGTCGTGCTGTCGCTGGACTGAAGAGCAATCCGCGGCGGTCCCTGTGCTCCTGCCTGTGCTAACCTTGCTCTGCCCTCCGTCCGCCATTTCCCATGGAACGTTCGCCCCAAGCCCACTCGAGTGATGTCCGCATCGGCACGGCTGGCTGGTCTTATAAAGACTGGGACGGCATCTTCTATCCTTCGGGGATGGAGCGCCGCAAGCAGCACCCTCTGGAATATTTGGCGCACTTTTTCGACATCACGGAAATCAACACATCGTTTTACGGACCGCTGAAGCCGGAACTGGCAAAGCTCTGGTGCCGCAAAGTCGCCGCCGTGAACAAGAACTTTCTCTTTACGGCCAAGCTTTACCGTGCCTTCACGCACTCGCCCATCGCGGTGATGGAGCCCACGTCGGCAGCGACAATTCGTCCCACCGACGAAGACGAGTTGCGCACCCGCGAAGGCCTCGATGCTCTTGCCACCGAAGGACGACTGGGCGCGCTGCTCATTCAGTTTCCTGTGTCATTCAAGAACACTTCGCTCAATCGCGAATATCTCGACCGCTTGCTGCGCCAGTTCATCGAGTATCCGCGCGTGGTCGAAGTACGGGATTCCAGTTGGAATAACGCTGAAACGCTGGCCGCGTTCACCCAGAAAAATGTCGGCTTCTGCAACATCGACCAGCCGTTGCTGGGGCGATCACTGGCACCCACCGAACACGTGACGGGAGCGATCGGCTACGTCCGCTTGCATGGCCGCAATTACGAGCAGTGGTTCGATTCCGACAATCGCAACGACCGCTACAACTATCTCTACAGCGAAAAGGAACTCGCGGGCTGGAAAGAAAGAATCGAAAGCGTCGCTCAGCGGGCACAAACTACGTACGTGATTACTAACAACCACTTCGAGAGCAAGGCGGGCGTGAACGCTCTGGAGTTGAAGGCAATGATAAGCAGGAAGCGAGTGCTGGCTCCGCCCACGCTGATCCAAGAATATCCCGAACTGAGAAGGTTTGCCGATCCCGCGGAAGACTTCGGCGAAGAATTAGGCGGACAGTTGCCCCTGCGCGCATGACTGATGAGTTGATGAATTAAAGGTGGGCGATAAAGATTGCTTTCCCGCCCGGATTGGAGTGAGTGTTTACCTGCCCACAGCCACGTGATCAGCCATACGCCGCTTGTTGTAACGCAGCGCAACGTTCATAAACACATTGCCGAGGGAGGTTTCGAAGCAGATGACCAGCGCCTCGACGTCTTCGCTGGTTTTATCTCCTTCAGCGGACGTCAGCAAGAGTGGAGGATGCACGCGGAAGTGAAAGCCCTGATCGTTGAGCGCGCAGACGGCGTTGCCGACCACCTGATTCGCCAGTTCGTAAATGGTCTCTTTGATCAGCCCGTCGGACTCGGGTAATTCGGCGCCCGCATAGTGGCTGGCTACGCGCACGGCGGTTTGCGGCTCGAGGTCCAGGATGATTCGGCCTTCGATGTCGCCGGTAAGCGCCACCATGCCGGCCACACCTTTGCGGCGATAAGCTTCCTCTTCCATCGAGAGGTTGCCCACCTTGGTGGTGCCCTGCAGGCCTTGCGACAACACGGCATCGGCCGCATTGATGAAAGGCTGAATCAGCTCCATCTTCATGCGACTAGACCCCCGCGCCGGCCACGTTCACGACGGCGCCGTCTTCTCCCATTACGTACTTGATGACTTCGTATAGCACTTCCGGCTTCACCGGCTTCTGCACGAAATGGCGCGCCCCGCGTTGCAAGGCAGCCACAATGTTTTCCTGGTAACCGACCGATGAGACCATCACGATGCGGGCTTCGGGATGCGCCTGCACGATCTTCTCGGCGGCCTCGATGCCTTCCATCTGCGGCATGGTGATGTCCATCAGAACGATGTCGGGATGCGTGCGATCGAATTCGCTGATCGCCGTCAACCCGTCCCCAGCCTCGCCCGCCACCTGTCCGCCGAAGCTTTCGATCATACGGGCCAGGTTCTTGCGTGCGAATACCGAATCATCCACGATCAGATAGCGCACGGCCTGTCCGTCTTTGCTGCGTTTGACTGCTGCAAACTGCTCCATAGCAACCTCCCCTTCTAATTTCAACACAGCGGTTTCCCGCCGGCCAGATGACTCAAGTCACCAGACCTGGATCAGCAACTTGTCCAGCAACTCGTTCAGCGCCCAGCGCCGAAAGACTTTTTCGCGCCGCTGCTATCTACGTGACCTTCGCTGCGGCCGCAAAGTGCTTGTAAAGTGGACGAAAGCACGTCCAAAGGCACGACCCGCGTGGCATAGCCCCGCTCGATTGCGGCTTTTGGCATGCCGTAGACCACGCAAGATTCTTCACTCTGGGCGATGGTCATTCCTCCAGCCTTCTTCACCGCGCCGAGACCTTCAGCCCCGTCATCGCCCATGCCGGTCATCAACACGGCGACGCTTAGCTGTCCGAATTGCTCCGCAACACTGCGAAACAGAACGTCGACGCTGGGACGGTGCCCGTTAACCGTAGGGTCGTCATTCAGCACCACAACGTCGCCCATAGGCAGCCGCTTTACCGTCATGTGACGGCTTCCAGGGCAAATCACCACGCGTCCCGCCTGCAGCAGGTCTCCCGACTGGGCTTCCTTCACCCGCAGAGCACACAGCTCGTCGAGACGGCGCGCAAACATTTCGGTAAAGCCCGACGGCATGTGTTGCACCACCAGAATAGTTCCCGGAAAATCCGGCGGAAGTTGCGCCAACAAGAACTCGAGAGCTTGCGGCCCCCCCGTAGAGATTCCGATGGCGACAATCCGGGTAGGGGTAGGCACAGATTTCGCGGTCGCAATTTTTTCCGGACGCGGTGGCGCCCCTCGCAAAGTTCCAGGCCGCACCACTTTGCAATCGGCGGCAGCTTTGATTTTTGCGATCAACTCCCGCGCCGTCTCAGCCATGTGCACCGAAGCGTCTTGCGGCTTGGTAACGAAATCGAAGGCGCCCAACCCGAGCGCCTTGAAAGTGATGGAGGCTCCCTCGGTGGAATGGGAACTTACCACAATCACCGGCAACGGATGCCGACGCATGATCTCTTTCAAGGTGTCAATGCCGTTCATGCCCGGCATTTGCAGATCCAGCGTGATCACGTTAGGCTGCAGTTCCTCGATCTTCTTCAGACAGAAATTTCCATCCATGGCGGTGCCTACCACCTCGATGGATTGGTCGGCTTCGAGCATCTGCGGGATCAGCTTCCGCATCAAGGCGGAATCGTCCACCACCAGTACGCGCACCTTTTTCAGACTCATGCCTGACCTCCCGCTGCACTCATTGCCAGCCGCGCCCGATCCCCATGGTTTAGCAACAATCCAAAGTTCGTCACTCCCGCTTCTTCGGGACGCAACCGCGAGACGTGTTCCACCACGGCGGCCAGATTCAAGATCAGCACGACTTTTCCGTCTCCAAGAATTGAAGCTCCATTCACCAGATCGGTGGCGAAGGTCTGATCGTCCAAAGCTTTGATCACCAATTCTTCTTCTCCTTCCAAAGCGTCGACGATCAGTCCATATTTCTTTTCTCCGACGGTAATCACCAACACAAAAAGCTTGCTGGATGTCCGGTCGCCCCCCTCCGGGGCGCGGTGCCCCAGGCGCAGCAACGGCAGCACTTGATTGCGCAATTGCAAAACTTCGTAGTTATCCACCTGATGGACTTCCGCCTCCGTGGTGCGGGCGATCTGGCTTACCGCGTTCAGCGGAATGGCGTACAAATGCTGCTCCACCCAGAACATCAGAGCCTTGATGATGGCCAGCGTGAGCGGCAGTTTCAGCCGGAATGTAGTGCCTTGGCCGGGATGAGTTTCAATGTGAATCGTGGCCTTCAGCCGGTGCAGCACGCTTTGCACGACATCCATGCCAACTCCGCGCCCGGAAACTTCCGTGACTTCCTCGGCCGTACTGAATCCTGGCCGGAAGATCAGTTCCAGGGTCTCGGCTTCGCTCAAACGTGCCACCTCTTCGGTCGAGACGATTCCCAACTCGATCGCCTTGGAGCGTATTTTCTGCGTATCGATGCCGCGACCGTCGTCACTGATCTCGACGACCACCTGATTGCCCTGATGCAGGGCATGCAGCCGGATCTTTCCTCGAGGCGGCTTGCCCAGACTCCGGCGTTGCTCCGCCGGTTCAATGCCGTGACTGACTGCGTTTCTAACCAGATGGGTGAGCGGTTCCGCAATCGCGTCGAGAATGCCCTTGTCGAGGTCGGTCTCCTGTCCGCTGAGTTCAAGATCCACTTCGCGCCCACACTGCCGCGCTACATCTCGTACGATGCGCGGAAAGCGCCGGAACAATTGATCGACCGGCACCATGCGGATCTTCATGACGGAGCGTTGCAGATCATTCAAAACCCGCGACTGAAAGGCCATCGCGTCGGCAAACTTACCGCGCAGCAGTTCCTTGGGATAGCGCTTGCCAAACTCATTCAATGCTTGCTGCAACATCGACTTGCCGATGATGAGTTCTCCCACCAAGTTGAGGACGTTGTCGATGCGTCCCGCTTCCACCCGCAACATATTTTCCGTGATGGTTTGCGCCGCAGGTTCTGGCGCCGGAGTCTGAGCCTCGGGCGGCTGGATCTGGATGGCTGGTGCAGAGGATTGGGTTGCCGAAGTTTGACTTGTCGGGCGTGCAGCTTCCAGCAACGACCGTGAATCTGCTGCAGGCGTATCATGCTCAACCGTCCCGGAGGATTTCGCCCTACTCGCGGCTACGATCAACGTCACCATCACATCCGCCGCAATCGTCGGAATACGGCTCTTGGCTGCGATTTGCGCTTCCGAGTGTGAAGTGGCAAATACGAACTCAACCTGCTTGGTGGCGGCGGGCGACTTTGCGTCCGGCCGCACCACCAGGACTTGGCCGATACCGCTGATTGCATTCTGAATCAGCTGCCGCGCCGCGATCGGCATGGTGCAGTGCGGATCGATTTTCACCACAACGTCATAGAGAGCCAAGCCAGCAGCTTGCGCTTGAGCCATGGCGCGTTTTTCCGCATCGGTCCAATCCTTGCTGGACTTTATGCTTGGTGGGGCGGAGTTTTTCTTACGCCGCAATTTCTTGGCGGCCGGGATGGATGTCAGTTCGCTGATTCTCTGGCGGAGAGCGTCGGTGGCGGGCATCGGGCCTCCGCTGTGGTAAGACGCAAGCATGGCCGCGAAAACGTCCGCCGCCGCAAGAGCAATCTCCGCCAACGCGCCGTGCGCCGCGGCGGTTTCCAGGGAAAGCGCATCCTCGAACTGGTGTGCCAGTTCGCTCAGTTCGCGCAGCCCGCAAGCCGCCGAGTCGCCTTTTAGCGTGTGTACCGTCCGCCGAATCGAACGCACAATCTCCTCATCGCCGGGATGGTTCTCCAGCTTCAGAGATTCTTCGTTCAGCGCCTGCAGCAGTTCCTGCGAGGTCTCAAAGAACAACTCTCGCAATTCTGCTCCGCGCTCGTCGGGGGAATCTGTCACTCTCGCACCTCAATCCGTTGATAAGCGGTTCCGCTGTCGCGGTGCACCATCTGGAATTTATTGGTCAGGCCCAGCAAGCTTTCCGCGTGGCCCACGAACAGATAGCCGCCGGGATTCAGGCAGCGGTAAAATTTTTCGATGAGACGCTTCTGCTCCGCCTCGTCGAAATACATCATCACATTCCGACAGAAGATCACGTCGTTGCGCTGCGGCAAGTACTCCGTCTTCAAATTATGAAAGTCGAAGTGGACCATTTCTTTCAGTGCCTTCTTGATCACGTAGCGGTCACCGATCTTGTCGAAGTAGCGCAAGCGGAAGCCGTAATCGACGGTGCCCATCTGGTGCTCGTTGTATGCACCTTCTTGTCCGGTGCGCAACACGGGGTAACTGATATCGCTGGCCAGTATTTCCACGCGCCAAGGTGGAGGAATCAGCGGTTTGGGCAAAGCCACCTCCACCGGCAGGGGATTGCGCAGATAGTAATAAGCCAAAGAGTCGACGGCCATCATGGCCAGTGTGTAGGCCTCTTGCCCGGTAGAGCAGCCAGCGCTCCAAATGCGAATTGAGTACTCCCGGTGCGCCTGTTTTTGCTTGAGCATGTCCTCCAGCACGAACTTCTGGAAGAGGTCCAACTGTGCCTTGTGCCGGAAAAAACTGGTTTCATTAACCGTCAGGTTCTCCACCAGTTTGGCGAGTTCTGCCTTGCCGTCCTGACTGATCAGCAGACGGTAATAGGCATAGAAGGAATCAGCCTTGCATTCCCTGAGTCGTTTCAGCAGACGGTCCTGCAGAAAGTGGGTGCGGCGCTCGTCAAAATGCATGCCGCACTCCTGATACACCAGCGCCTGCAGAAGACGAAGTTCCGCTTCGGTCAAGATGGGAGCCGGTGCCGCTCCGGATGTACTCATGCTTTCTCTCGTCTCATTCGCCGGTCGCTCACTCCGCCTCCATCAGGCTCCCATCCGAATTACTTGGCCGCCGCTGCGCGTGCCTCTGCTGCTTTGCCTTCGGCGTTGCCCTTCGCTTGCAGCAAGCTGGCCGGAGCCAGCAGCTTGTTCATGTCCAGCAACACGATCAGGCGGCCTCGCACCTTGCCCAATCCCGTGACACAGTTCAGACCACCCTCCTGGAATGCGGCGGGCGGCGCTTCGACGTCTTCGCTGGGGATTTTCACGACTTCGGACGCCGAGTCCACGATCAATCCCGCCAGCCTTCCGGAGTGTTCCACCACGAGAATGCGGTTTCCTTTTTTCAGCGCAGCCTGCTTTATGCCAAAACGCTTGCGCAAGTCCATGACCGAGACGATCTTGCCCCGAAGGTTAATCACGCCCTCGAGGTAGTCAGGCGCGTCGGGGACAGCCGTGATCTCCGGCACTCGCACGATTTCATGCAACGAAGTGATGGGCACGCCATAGGTCTCGCGCCCGATCTGGAAGCCCACGATATGGAGTTCTCGACTCATCGCTGGTCCTTACGAGCGGGCCGCCGCCGCTGCCCGGCGGGCGTGGTACGACTTCTCGTCCGCCGCTGCCTGCCGCGAGGCCGAGGACTCATCCAAGGTGAAGCGGTCCATAAAGTCGAGCAGGCCGCGCGACATCTTCGACATTTGCTCAGCCGAAGCCGCCAGTTCGGTTGACCCGGAAGTCGACTGCTGTACCAATTCGCGCATGCGCTCCATGGCCTTCACCACGGCCTGCGCTCCGGAAGCTTGTTCTTCCACCGCCGAGTTGATTTCGTGGGTGATCTCGTTCAGCCGTGTGGTGGCGCGGGCAATCTGCGAGGACCCGTGCGATTGTTCATTCGTGGCCGCGCCGATCTCCTGCGCGAACTTGTAAACTTCGGTGACCACGTTCGAGATCTTGCGCAGCGCCGCGTTCAATTCCCCGCCCAGGTCCAGGCCTTCGTTCACAATCCCGGTCGAGCGGTCCATGTTTTCCACGGCCTTGCGCGCTTCCTTCTGAATGCTCTGGATCAGTTCGGAAATCTCTTTAGTCGACTGCGCCGACTTTTCCGCCAGCTTGCGCACTTCGTCGGCCACCACCGCAAAGCCCAGCCCGTGCTCGCCGGCGCGCGCCGCTTCGATGGCCGCGTTCAACGCCAGCAGGTTGGTTTGTTCAGCCAGATCGTCGATAACTTCAATGATCTTTCCAATATCGTCGGCGCGCTGTCCCAGCGCTCCGATGATTTCTCCTGAACTGGTGATGGTTGCATTGATGCGGTTCAGGCCGTCTGTGGCCTTTTCCATCGTGGTGATGCCGCTGTGCACTTCCTCGCGCGAGCGGTTCGAAATGTCGAGCAGCACCTTGGCTGTATCGGCCACGCGTTGGATCGAAGCCACCATCTGGTCGATCGAGGCCGAAGTCTCGCTTACGCTGGAAGCCTGCACCTGCGTGCTCTTCACCATGTTCTGCACGTTTACGCTCATCTCGTGCATGGTGCTGGTGACTTCATCGATGGCCGAGGAAGCCTGCAGCCCAATCTTCGCGGAGTCGTCCGACGCGTTGGCCACTTGTCCCGAGGCGCTGGCTACCTGGGCCGAAGCGTCGCGCACGCTGCGCACCAACCGCCCCAAACCTTCCACCATCCGCTCGAAGGCATTACCCAGCGTGTCGTGAGGAGAGCGCGGCTTCACCTCAACCGTGAGATCTCCTCCAGCGATTGATTCGGAAACCCCCGCCATCTCTTTGAGATAAGTGACCATCTTGGCGAAGGTCCGCGCCAGTTCTCCGATTTCATCTTGGCGGTTCACATCGATGTTGTGTTCCAGATCGCCGGTGTCGCCGATCTGCCGTGACACGGTCATCAGATTGGTCAGCGGCCCAGTAATCGACTTGGCGGTGGTGAATGCAACCATCCCACCGAGTCCCAAAGCCAGCAGTGTGCTGAAGACAGCGGCCATAATCGTCCAGGTACTCGCTGTCTCATCCGACTTGCGGCGGGCTTCCACCAGTTTGCGGTTTTCCCCATCGGCCAGATCCAACGCGTCCGTCGAATTCTTCACCCACGAGGAAGCATCCTTCTGAAGGTAGTAAATCTGTAATTCTGCGACGGTCGCATTGCCCGAGTCCACGTCCTTGCGCTTTTCGATCAGGGGCTGGGCGAATTCTTTGCTCCAGGCCTGCTCCAACTGATCCACCTTGTCCAAAGCCGAGCGCTCCTGCTCGGAATTCGCCAGCGACTTGCCCTGCTGCAGTTTTTCGGCGAGCGTGCGCAGACCCTCATTCATCCGGTCGACTTCCCGGCTGTCGCCACTGAGCAGATAGTTACTCAAATAGAGGCGGTTCTGCATCATCTGGAAGCGGACTTCATTGGTGGCATCCGCCAACTGCAGCGACGCCGTGGCCGCCGCCTTGGCAGCGTGCTCCCTTTGCACCGCCAGCAGGTTCACCAGAAACAGCACTACCACCATGCTGAGGATGATTCCGAAATTTACATAAAGCTTTTTGCCGATCGTCATCCGTTTCCTCCCGGCCGCCTCTATGCCCGCCGTTGTTCTACTGCCGAGCTTCGAACTTGAAATCCACCACGCCCGTGCTTTCCACCGTCGACGGTTCAAACCGCCATTTTTTGACCGCATCCAGCGCCGCGCTGGCCAGTACCGGATGCCCGCCTATCACCTTTGCATCCTTCACGGTGCCGTTCGGGGAGACCACTACCTGCACCTTCACCGTGCCCGTGATGTTCATCTTGCGGGCCAGGTCGGGATACACTGCCTGCACTTTGCTCTTGGCGCGACGCACAATCTCATTCCCAGAGTCCTGACCTCGAAGACTCACGGTGCCCGCCCCTGCCACCACTGCAACTACTGCCAATAACACTCCAGCCTTTCCGAAAGACACAACTCCTCCTTGGCAATAATCCTGGTGATTCCTTCGGAGCAACGTCGGGGCCATGCATCACCTTTGGAAAAAACCAAAGTCACACTTGGGTTCTGTCTGTAGAAGCAAAGACTTAGCCCCAGGCCTCCACCTTATGCATGACTGCGTTTGGGCATTCATCGCGTCTCATCTTGGGCGTTGTGTGGCATCATTCTCAAACTGAGAGCGCGTCCCTCCGTAATTCGCGGGGATTTCCCACTTAGGCACCCCTGTTTCCATTTCACTTGACTCAAATTGAGATGAAAGGTTAGTTTTCCATTAGATTCAATCACTTGTGAGAATCACTAAAATCTCTATCGGCAATCGGTGACGCTCTGAACATGCTAGGAGGCAACTCGACGCCGTCGCCGGAAGCCCGGACCCAAACCAACACCAACGAGGCTTTTCAGAAACTCCTTCTGCGGATCGACGCGAAAGCTGCGGAACGCCCTGATCCCAACTTGCTGATCCAGTTCTTCTGCCACGCTACGCGTGAGTTTTTTCAGTGCAGCGGCGTTTATTTCTGGCGGCGTCACCCGGGCGATGAACTTGTCGGAGAACAGGCCGACGGGAAACTGGCCGAGCGTTTTGTCGGCGTACGTCTCCTTCCTCAGCAAAGCGTCATCACCGGAGGGGTGATCCGCTCCCGCCGAACTACCTTCGTCAATCACGTACACTCCGCCGCTTTTCCAGCGGCACAGGAATTCGACGCTCACTCTCTCATGGCCGCTCCCTTGCTGGTGTTCGATGAAGTCATCGGCGCAGCGACTTTTTTACATGATTCCGAGGATGAGTTTTTTAATGAAGACCTCGCCGCCAAGGCGACTGTCCTCGCCGGACAACTGGGCAGCCTGCTGGAGGCGACCCGGCTCGGGGAAGTCGCCCGCGAGGAGCATCGTCGCGCCGAAGTCCTGGCCGAGGTTGCCACCGCGCTGCACGGAGCTCCAGACCTAGACGCAGTCACTGAGGCGCTTGCCGACCGTCTCCGCCTTCTGCTGCGCACACGTCTGGTCTCAGTTCTTCTGCGACGTGAGGGACCTTTCGAACTGCGGGCCGTCTCCGCCGAAACCCCGCAGTTGGCTACCTCTTTCCGCGCGCGCCATGATCGCCAGACCATTCGCTTCGCCGCTGATCTGGCCCAGCGTGCCGTTTCCGCAGGAGAGGCCATTACCGTCTCGCTCAGTAGCGATCAACACTCGCTGGGCTGCGTGATCTCCCCCGGCACGCTGATCGCCGCTCCCTTCCGCACGGCGCGTACGCAAGGAGCGATCCTCGTCTATCCGCGTGCAGACGGCATTTTTACCGCCGAGGAGAAATCGTTGGTGTCCGCGGTTGCCGGCTTTGGCGCGGTCGCCATAGCTCACGCCGAGTTGTGTTCCACCGCCCAGGGGCAGGCCCGCGAACTTCACCAGTTGCTCGAGATCTCTTCCGAACTTAGCTCCAGCGGCGACCTCGAACATTCTCTGCAGGCCTTCGTCGTCCGCGCCGCAGATTTCCTCGGCTTCGGCCGTTGCTTCATCGCCTTGCTCGAAGACGGGCAGTTCCACGTGCGCCACGCCGTCATTCGCGGCGTCTCGCAGAGCGTCGATAATATTTTCCCCGAGGGCATTGCCACTCGCGCCCTGCGCGCCAAAGAAGTTTTCTGGTCCGATGACGTCAGCCAAGAAGCTGGCGCCAACCAGCAAATCATCACCCGCTACCAAGCCAGGCAGTTGCTAGCCGTCCCGCTGCTGGGTGCCGATGGCAGTGTGCTCGGCATGTTCGGAGTGCTCGACCGCCTCGACGGTACGGGCATTTCGCGCGAGGATATACGCCGCGCCCGGGCCTTGGCCGCACAGGTTTCGGTGGTCATGGAGGTCGCTCATAACCTGCATCAGTCCGAACGCAATCGCCGGCGCTCGGACGTTTTAGTTCAGCTCGGGCGCGAAATCGATGGTCTGCTGCGACTGCCGGATTTCGCCCGCAAATTTGTCGAGCGTACCATCGAGTTAGCCGGAGCGCGCGCCGGGGCTTTGGCCCTCTTTCAGGATGGACGATTCCAGACGGTTGCTCTGCATCCACGGCCGCAGGCCCTCCCCGTGTCGAGTGAGCATCGCGGCTTGGCCGGTGTTTCCGAGGACGCTCATCCCACCGTCACTTCGGGCCCTGATCATTCTGGACAAGATCATCCCACCCAGCGTTCTCGAAGCCACGATCGTGCCGTCGAAGCCCCAGCCATCGACGCTCGTGGCCGCGCCGAGGATCACCTCCTGGAGCAACACTTAGCGCACTCCGTTTCCGAACTGGCCGCCAAGAGCGCCGATGCTATCGTCTCGGGCTCCGCCTCCGATCTGCTTGGAGCGGACTTGGCCTCCACTCTGGGTTGGAATGACTGCGTGGTGGTGCGGCTTCCCGGTTCTAACGGAGAACTGGCCGGTCTGCTCTGCCTCTCCGGACGCTCCCGCCCGCTCGGCACCGAAGACCGCGACTTGCTTGAAGCCATCGCTGGCCATGCCGCCATGGCTTTGGAAAACGCCCGCTTGTTTACTCGCATCGAGCAAGCAAACCGACACTGGCTAGAGATTTTCGACGCCATCACCGACTTGATCGTCGTGCACGACGAAACCGACAAAGTTTTGCGCGTGAACCGCTCGCTGGCCGCCATGATCGGAGTCGCCCCCACCGAACTGATCGGCGTCAACATGCGCGCGTTGCTGGCCCTCACCAGCGAGCCCACGCTTTACTCCTGCCCTTTTTGCCGATCCATGGGCGAAGAAACCGACGAATTCGTTCATCCCGCCCTCGACCGCACATACCTGGTTTCCACTTCGCGCGTCCACGGCGCCTCCGGCGAGAGTCTACAAACCATCCATGTGCTCAAAGACATCACCGACCGCCGCGAAGCCGAGCGCCGCTATCGCGAATTGTTCGACAACATCCAGGAAGGACTGTTTTTTAGTACCCCGGAAGGCCGCTTCGTCGAGGTCAACGACGCGCTAGTCGCCATGCTGGGCTATTCCAGCCGCGAAGAACTCTTGCAGGTGGATATCCCCACGCAGGTTTATTTTTCTCCCGAGCAGCGCCTGCTCCACAGCCAGGCTATGGAAGAGCACGGCCATATGCGGAACTATGAGGCCACGCTTCGCCGCAAGAACGGCTCTCCCATCTACGTCCTCATCAATGCCTTCGGTATGTACGACAATCTTGGAAGGCTATTGCAGATTCGCGGCTTGATGCTCGATGTCACCGGCCTCCACACTTATCAATCGGAATTGCAACGCGAGCGTGATTTCTCCGGCAAAATTCTCAGCAACACCCAAAGCCTTATCCTGGTTTCCGACACTGCCGGCCTCATCAGCTACGCCAACCGCCGATGGTACGAAGCAGGTTTTGAGCAGCGTGAACTTCTAGGACGTCCTCTACTCGAATTGGCTGCTCCCGGCTACGTGCGTCCCCTGTCAGATGCGTTGCAGGCCACGCTGCGCGGTGGACAAGTCGACAACCTCGAATTGCAGATCATGCGCGGCAACGGTCACCTCGGCCAGTTCTCCGTGAATCTCAGTCCCATGCGCGACGAGCAGAACAACATCAACAGCATCGTCGTTGTCATGACCGACATCACCGACTCGGCCGAACTGCGCGACAAACTCGTTCACGCCGAAAAAATGGCCGCCGTCGGACAACTCGTCTCCGGCGTTGCCCACGAAGTCAACAATCCGTTGACCGCAATCCTCGGCTTTGCCGATCTCCTTCTTGAAAACCCCGAGATTCCCGAGACTGCCCGTAAAGACCTTCGCGTCATCCTGCAGGAAGCCCAGCGCACCAAGACCATCGTGCAGAATTTGCTCAGTTTTGCCCGGCAAATGCCGCCGCAGCGTAACGCCGTGCAGCTCAACCTTATCCTGCGCCGGACGATTCAACTGCGTTCCTACGATTTCAACAGCCACGGCGTTGACATCGTCGAACACCTCGACGAAGACCTTCCTGACGTTATCGGTGACGCTCACCAATTGCAGCAAGTTTTCCTGAACATTCTGAACAACGCCTACGACGCCGTGCACGAGGTCGGCCGCCCAGCTCGTATCGAAATCATGACGACCAAGGCCGACAATGCCGTCGAAGTTTCCTTCCGCGACAATGGCTACGGTATCTCCCACCCCGATCGCATCTTCGATCCCTTCTTCACCACGAAAGAGGTTGGCAAGGGAACCGGCCTCGGTCTGAGCATCTGCTACGGCATTGTGAAGGAGCACGGAGGTGAGATTCTCTGCCATAACAACACCGACGGGCAGGGAGCCACATTCATCGTCCGCTTTCCCGCAGCGCCCCACACTGCCTCTCTGGGTGTGGCCGCAGGAGTGTTACAAAAATGACAATCTCAGCCATCCAACGAGCTCTCTTGCCTATCCTCCTCATCGAAGACGAGCCTTCCATCATGGCTTTGGTCAGCGCCACACTCGAGCGCAATGGCTATGAGGTCGTCTGCATCGAATCCGGCGCCGAAGCCTTGCGCCTGCTGGAAAAGGGGAAATACCTCGGCGTGGTTTCCGACATGCGTACGCCCGGCGGAGTTGACGGCGCCCAGGTTCATTCCTGGATCTCCGCCAATCGCCCCGACCTCGTCGACAAAGTTGTGATCATTACCGGCGACTACGCCAATGAAGAAACTGTAACCACCCTGCGCAAGATCGGCGCACTCTATCTGGAGAAGCCCTTCCGCGTGCAGGATCTCATCTCTGCCGTCGAGAAAACTATGGGGAAGGCCCGGTGAGTCCAGCGTTAGCCAAAGAGGAACTCCGCGTCCGTCTGCTCGTGGTCGACGACGAGCAGAGCATCCGCAAGCTCTGCATCACCGTCGGCGAAGCCCTAGGCTTCATCTGCCTCGAAGCCGATAGCGGCGAGTCCGCTCTCACTCTGCTCGAAGAGCAGCCCGTGCACATGATCCTCAGCGACATGGTCATGCCGCACATGTCCGGTCTGGAATTCCTGGAGAAGGTCAAGAAACTCTTGCCCCGCACCGAAGTCGCGCTCATGACCGGACACGGCTCCATCGAAACCGCCGTGCAGGCCATGCGGCTGGGCGCCTACGATTACATCACCAAGCCGTTTTCTCCACTGGATGAACTGCGTTTGTTCTTGCGCCGCATGGCCGAGAAAGTCCGCCTAGTGGAGGAAAACGAATTCCTGCGCCAGCGTATGGATTCCGAAACTGCCGTACATGGCATAATCGGATCCTCCGCGAAAATTCAAGAAGTTCTGCGCGTGGCCTCGCGCCTCAAGGACACCCGCACTTCCGTTCTTATCTCCGGCGAAAGCGGCACCGGTAAAGAACTAATCGCCCGCGCCATTCATTTTCGCGGCGCCTTCGCCAATCGTCCCTTCGTCGCCGTCGATTGCGGATCGCTTGTGCCCACGCTGATTGAGAGCGAACTCTTCGGCTACGAAAAGGGAGCCTTCACCGGCGCACTGAAATCCAAGCAGGGACTCTTCCAATCCGCGGACAGCGGTTCGGTTTTTCTCGACGAAATCGGCGAGTTGCCCCTCGAATTGCAAGCCAAGCTGCTCCGCGTGCTGCAGGAAAAAGAAGTGCGTCCCGTAGGTAGTAACCAGCGCGTCAAAGTGGACGTACGCGTCATCGCCGCCACCAACCGCGATCTCGAAGCCGCCTACAAAAATGGAACCTTCCGCAAGGATCTCTACTTCCGGCTAAACGTTGTCACGGTACACGTTCCCGCGTTGCGCGAGCGCCGCAGCGATATTCCCATGCTGGTGAACTGGTTTTGCGAGCGTTATGCTCCCGGCTCGGATTTGCGCGTCTCCAACGCTGCCATGAAATCGCTTATGGGTTACGATTGGCCGGGTAATGTGCGCGAACTGGAAAACTGTGTCGAGCGGGCTGTCGCTCTCGGCGACGGAACTCTCATCGATCTCGGCGATCTTCCTCCGTCCATCGCCGCCCTGAATTCTCCTGTATCACGACCGTCGTCAGAATCCGAGCCCGAGTTGGGTTCCGATCTCGGGGCCACCGCCGAATTGAATTCCAGTGGTGCAGCCGCGACCCCACTTTCCACCACGGATCTTGAAGACATCGAACGCGCCACCATCCGGCGCGTCTTCGAACAAGTCAAAGGCGACAAAGCCCTCGCCGGACGCATGCTCGGCATCAGCCGCGCTACTCTCTACCGCAAACTCAAACGCTACAACATCAGCGGCAGTCCCGCTTCCGGGCCATCCAGCCACACGCTGCAGTAGACTCCACACAGAGCATATAGGCAAGAATCACGTCGAAAGGCGCGACAAGTGGGGCAGCCCTCTCAGGGAGACGTCCGGTGGGACTTGAGACGTTTGTCGCAGACTGAGACTACATTCTCGCCAGAGGCTTTGTGTCGCGTCCCTGGAACTTACTAACCCATTGAAGAATATAGCTCCTGGGTACTAATCCTTCCGTTCCGCGTGATGGTCCCGGTCGTGCTCCTGTTCTTGGTATAACCGCGTGTTCTGGCTCCCCAAAGCTCTTCCTAACCGGGAAGAGGGGGAGCCCAACCGCACTTTGCGGGTGGGCGGAGCGAGTGTGAAACTTCCAGCGGCCGTCGTTCAAAAGCTACCGGGGGATTCGCCCGGTGGACAGCCGAGAGCGGCTGGTCGCACACGAGGGCACGGGAAAGGGTCATTAAGGCTTTGGGGCAAACCGGGATAGCGAAGGCGCGAGCGGGTCAGGCGAGCACGGTTGCCGACCTGGCGCGCTTTTTTCCGGAAGCAACGCCGGTGCGGATTCCGGTGGAGTTTACTCGCAGCAATCAGACGAGCGACGGCAAGCAGCCTGGCGGACTGGGATTGCCGGAGAGTACCGTGATTGAATTTGGGACAGCGCGCGAAGTTTTGTTTGCCTGCAATACGCCGCTGGAGTTTGCCGACGTACTGCGGCTGCGCAACTCGGATGGCTCGCTGGATACGGAGGCGTCCGTGGTGGCGGTGCAGTACCATCCTGGGAAGACGGTGGTGGCGGCACGCTTTCTGAATGCAGTTCCGAACTGGATCGTGAAATCATGACAGCATCTTCATCACCGGAGCCGGCATCGTCTGCTCCAGATTTTGCGGCGCTGTGGTCGAGTGCGCGCCGCCTCCATCCTATCTATATAGAACTGGCGCGAGAGTTTGTGATTGATGCGCCAGCTTTCGCCGCGCTAGATGAGCCGGTGGATGCGCCGGATCGCGAGACGGTAGAACAAGCGCAGCAATGGCTGCAGGACATGGACGACCGCATCCAGGTACACCAGTTGCGGCAATTTCTGCAAACCAGTTCGCTGGTGGACGGAGACGGGCTGGTTGCGCTCTTGCTGCACTTTCTGGCGAAGGCCGCGCGAACGGATTCTTCCCGCGACAAGATTGATTTCCTGCTGGTGCAGTATTTCAGCCAGCGAGCGCCGACGGAACTGGACGACAACGGAGCGGACCTTGCTTATGTGGCGCAAGGCTTGGAGCCGGTGCTGGGCCAGGTGGAGTTGAAGACTCCGGTGTGGCTGAACGCGCTGGATCGGGTTCTCGACGCCGCACGGCACTGCCGGTCGCTGGACGAGTTGCTGCACGGTGGAGTGCTGGAGCAGGGGCGCAAGGCCAAGGTGCAGGCGGGCGATTTGTTTTACCTGCCGATTGCGTTGACGGCTTTTACCCGCTTTGGATATCTGATGAGGCGCGTGTTCTTCCGCCTCATGCTTGCCGATCTCAACAACATTCTCGATGGGCTGACCGAACTGGAAGAGCAGGGCGTGGAGACGATTGACTGCCGGCGGGCCCAATTCTCGGCGCAGGAGCCGATCGTGCGCCTGCGCATGATCTGCCAATCGTGGAAGGTGATGTTCCAGGCGGAGTATTCGTCGGGGCAGCCACTGCGCATGCTGGTGGACCTGCGGGCGTCAGTGGATGCGGCGGTGGGGCGAGGGGCGGAAGCTGAGGCTGGCGAGAAAGCGGCGGAAGCGACGGCCGCTGCCAAGGCTGCTCCAGCAAGGATTGCGCCAGACAAGATTGCGACGCGGGCGGTTGCGGCTACGGCCGGAGCATCAGCGACGGCGAAGGGTGCACCGCATGCGGCCGCGAAACCGAAGGCTAAGTTTGCGGTGTCGAATGACGAGGCTCCGGAGTTTGAAATTTCCGCAGCGACGCCGGAGTGGAATCCGGATGACGAGTCACAACCGCCAAAGAGAAGGTAGGTTGCAGTAAGAGGACCGCTGGATCGAGAGACAAGAGATCAAGGGCGCCCGCATATCATGCTGGACGTGAACCAAAAGGAAACGAGCTAGTGGACCATCCGACCGTACTGGTTATCTCCGACGACGTAGAGTTTTCGCGGAGCATCATCGCGCGCTGGCAGGCGGAGCGCAATGTGCCTGCGTTCACGATGCTGAGCGGAGATCTGTGGCCGCGCAGCGTCGATAATTTTGAGGTCGCCATTGTCGGACCACTGCGGCGTGAATTGCTTTCGTTGATTCTGGAACCTCTGCACTCGACCTTGCAGCCTCTGTTCTGCATTTGTCAGGATGCAGCTACGGCGCGACTAGTGCGCGAGCGCTGGCCGCGTACATCGGTGTTGCGTCATGATGAAAATTGGCTGGATGGATTAATTCTGGGCGCAGGGGAAGCGGTACAGCGCGCCGCTGCCGAAGCTCGCGCTCGCGCCGCCGAACAGAACTGCTCCACACTGGAACAGCAGGCGATGCTCGGGCGCTACATGCTGGAAATGCGGCACGGCTTGAACAATGCGCTGACCTCGCTGCTGGGGAATTCCGATCTGCTGCTGATCGAGCCGGGCAGCCTGTCGGCGCAGGCGCGCGGGCAAATTGAAACGATTCGCAACATGACGCTGCGCATCCATGAGGTGATGCAGCGGTTTTCGTCGCTGGAAAAAGAAATGAATGTGGTCGCCCGGCAGGCAGAACGGGACTCGGGGAAGGTTCGCGTGGCGGTGGCGGCAGGCGGCTAAGAGCAGAAAAGTGTTGCTGCCCAAATGCGGCGAGTTTGGACCCGTTGGGAAAGGCTCTATGCATAGGCTAATTACGACGAGCACCATTCTGGAGCACGAAATTTCCGAGTTGCGCCTGCTGATCGAGCGCCAGACCGGAGTCGTACTCGACTGTCCCAACAGCGCGCTGGCCGCACGCGTCGCCGATTTTATTGAAGCACAGGATTTGGATTCATCGACTGCAATGCTCGATCGCCTTCGCTCTTCCGAGCAGGATCCTTCAAGTTTGCCATCTCTGCTCGATGGGCTGGTCAATACGAATACTGGATTCTTCCGTCATCCTGGAGCGCTGAATGCTTTGACGCGGCAGGTACTGCCGCAACTTTGCGCTCGCAAGTCGGCCGACCGTCCCGGGCCGATCCGAATCTGGAGCGCAGGTTGCGGCACGGGAGAAGAAACCTATTCGATTGCGATGGCCGTGTGTGACGCGATAAACCCCGCTAATGTGAGTGTCGCGAATAACGGCAACGGCTCCGGCAACGGCACGGGCAAGACGAGCGCACGAAACGGAGGCATTGCGGAAAATTCGCAAGGCACGCTGGTGCAGCCGGCGAAGCTGAATGCAGGATGCTCGATTCACATTGTGGGCAGCGACTTGCTGCCATGCAATATTGAAACCGCGGATCGCGGCGTGTATCCGCAGTCCTCGCTGGAGGGCCTGCCGCCGGCCACGATTCGCAACTATTTTTCAAAGATCGGCTCTTCTGCCGCCGCTGCTTCGAGTGACGGACAGAGTGAGGGGTGCAATGAGTCCGCCGTGCCGCAAAATCTCGTAAGCGCGGTGCACCTGCTGGTGAAGCCACGATTGCGTAGCCTGGTCACGTTCAACTGTATGAACCTGGCTCGGCCCGGCTATATTGGGCGCTTTGACTGCATCTTCTGCATGGATGTGTTGCCGCACTTCTCTCGTGTGCAGCGCCTGGCCGTGCTCGAGCGGTTGCATCTCTACCTCGAACCCGGCGGCTATCTTTTCCTCAGCCAAACGGAAAAGCTCAGCGCCCCGAACCTGAACTTCCGCTCGGAAACATTCGATGGGTATACGTTCCACCGCAAGCCGCTGGCGGCTAGCGCGGCGTATGGGCGGTAGGCAAGAGAGAAGCCACAGAGGCTACCGTTTGCTGCGTGGTTCGGTTTTCGTTTATGCGAACAAAAATTCCTTCGTTCGCAACTCCTTAATCGTATCGCGCAGCTTCGCTGCTTTCTCGAACTCGAAGCGCTTGGCGGCTTCGCGCATGTCGCTTTCGAGTTTGACGATGTATCCATCCAACTCTTCCTGCGATTTGAATTCCGGCATGCCTTCGGCTTCGCCGCCGGTCAGGTCCATGTAGTCGGCGGCGACGATTCCGGCCAGCGTCATCTCTAGCGGACGCACGATCGACTCCGGAGTGATTCCGTTTTCAAGGTTGTATGTGGTCTGGATCTCGCGCCGTCGCAAGGTTTCATCGATAGCCCGCTTCATGGAATCGGTCATGCGGTCGGCATACAGAATCGCTCGCCCGCGCAGATGCCGCGCGCAACGTCCGATCGTCTGGATCAGAGATCCCCACGAACGCAGGAAGCCTTCTTTATCGGCATCGAGAATTGCTACCAGCGAAACTTCGGGCAGGTCGAGGCCTTCACGCAGCAGATTTATGCCGATCAATACATCGAACTCGCCCTTACGCAGATCGCGGAGAATCTTTACACGCTCCAAGGTTTCGATCTCCGAATGCATGTAGCGGCACTTTACGCCAACTTCGGCGTAATACTCGGCGAGGTCCTCGGCCATGCGCTTGGTTAAGGTGGTGACGAGCACACGCTCGCCACGCTCCACACGGGCGCGAATCTCATGCAGCAGATCGTCGATCTGTCCCTTTACTGGACGTACCTCGACCTCGGGATCGATCAGTCCCGTGGGGCGGATGATCTGCTCTACAACGACGCCAGCTGATTTCGTCAGCTCATACGGTCCCGGCGTCGCCGAAACATAGACCAACTGGTTGGTGCGGTGCTCGAATTCTTCGAACGTCAGCGGACGATTATCCAGCGCTGACGGCAGGCGGAAGCCATACTCCACAAGCGTTTCCTTCCGGGAACGGTCGCCCGCATGCATCCCACGCAATTGTGGAATGGTCTGGTGCGACTCATCCACGAACATCAGAAAGTCGCGCGGAAAATAATCCAGCAAGGTTGGCGGAGGCTCGCCGGGCATGCGTCCCGTAAAATGCCGCGAATAGTTTTCGATGCCGTGACAATAGCCCATGACTTTGATCATTTCGAGATCAAACCTCACTCGCTGATGAATGCGCTGTGACTCGACTGCGCGGCCTTGTTTCTCCAGTTCGACTTCCCACCACGCCAGCTCTTTCTTGATCGACTCAACTGCCGATGCCCTGGTCTCATCTTTCATTACATAGTGTGTCTTGGGATAAATCGGCAGCCGCATATACTTCTGCTTCACCGTGCCAAACAGTGGATCGATCTGCGCCAGCGACTCGACTTGATCTCCCCACAACTCGATGCGGTACGCCATGTCGTCATAAGTGGGGAAGACCTCGATCACGTCGCCGCGCACGCGGAACGTTCCGCGCCGGAATTCGCCGTTGGTGCGCTCGTAGAGAATGTCGACGAGTTTGCGCGTGATGTCTTCGCGCGTGATCTTCTGGCCTTTTTCCAGAAACAACATCATGCCGTAGTAAGCCTCAGGCGAGCCAAGACCGTAGATGCAGCTCACCGAAGCCACAATCAGGGCGTCGCGGCGTTCGAATAAGGACCTGGTCGCCGAAAGGCGCAGCTTGTCGAGTTCATCGTTGATGGTTGCTTCTTTCTCGATGAACAGGTCGGCGGCCGGAACATAAGCCTCGGGTTGGTAATAGTCGTAATAAGAAACGAAATATTCAACAGCGTTGTGCGGAAAGAAATTCTTGAATTCGTGATAGAGCTGCGCCGCAAGCGTCTTGTTATGCGCCATTACCAGGGCCGGACGGTTCACTGCTTCGATCACCTTGGCCATGGTATAAGTCTTGCCCGATCCGGTGACGCCTAGCAGAACCTGATGCTGCTCGCGGTCGTAGATGCCGCGCAGCAGGGATTCGATCGCGCGGCCTTGATCTCCCTGCGGTTTGTAATTGGAAACGAGTTTGAAGTCCATGGAAGAAGCTCTTAGCTGTTAGCTCTTAGCCTTAGCGGTTGCATGGTTATCGCTCCCACTCCTACAGGAAACAATTTCGGAGGGTGAGAATCTCTTTATTATAACGCTCGGAAAACGGATTGATCCGACATCGTATCTACACTTCAGCCTTATAATTCCGCCAGCAGGCGATGCACCAGATAGATAGAGATCGATCCTTCGCCGACGGCGGAGGCCACCCGCTTCACATTTCCGGCGCGAACATCGCCTACGGCAAAGACTCCGGGCAGGCTGGTCTCCAGCATTTGCGGCACACGGGGCAGTGGCCATTTCAAGTCATGCACGATCGGATCCAGGTCGCGACCGGTGAGAATGAAGCCCTTGCTGTCGAGAGCCACAGACCCTTGCAGCCATTCGGTGCGCGGAGAAGCTCCCGCCATAACGAACAAGTGACGGATGTCATGGGTTGATATCTCACCGGTTTTCTTGTCCTGCCAGGTCACGCGTTCCAGTTGTGTGTCGCCGTCAAGACCGACAATCTCCGTGCAGTAGTGCAAGTCGATAGCGGGATTTTCTTCGATGCGCTGGATCAAATAGCGCGACATCGTATCCGACAACTGGCTCGACCGCACCAGCATGTGAACCTTGCCCGCGGTCTGCGACAGGTAAACCGCAGCCTGGCCGGCTGAGTTCCCGCCGCCGACGACGATTGCGTCTTCCTTGCCGCACAACTGCGCTTCAATGTAGGTCGCTCCGTAGTAAACGCCCTGACCTTCAAACTTGTTCAAGTTGTCAATGTTCGGCTTGTTGTACTGTGCGCCGCTGGCAATCACTACCGCGCGCGCGCGAATGACTTGACCGCAGTCCACGCTCAACTCGTAGGGGCGCCGCTCGCAGTTCAATTTCGTGACGTTGCTGGCAATCAGCACCTTGGCGCCAAATTTTTGCGCCTGCGCGGCGGCGCGGCTCGCCAATTCGTTTCCTGAAATTCCCATCGGAAAACCAAGATAGTTTTCGATTTTGGAGCTCGATCCGGCTTGCCCGCCAGGAGACTCGGCCTCAATCACCAAAACGTCCAGACCTTCCGATGCGGCATAAACAGCGGCGGCCAAGCCGGATGGTCCGGCGCCGACGATCACGAGATCGCGCAGGCCGGACGCTGTGATGTGGGAGTTGAGGCCGAGGCATTTCGCCAATTCCTGAATCGACGGGCTGCGCAACACCGTACGGTTGTTGCAGATGACAACCGGAATTTCGTCCACAGCGACGTGAAAATGGTCGAGCAAATCCTGGGAGGTGGTGTCCGTATCGAGATCCACGTAAGTGTGGGGATGTCCGTTGCGGGTGAGGAACTCGCGCAGGCGCAACGTCTTCGCCGAGTGGCGTGATCCCAATAGAATCACGTTTCCCTGGCCACGGTTAATCAACTCCACCCGGCGCAGGATGAAGGCGCGCATGAAGATTTCGCTTAACTCCGCATCTCTCGCCACCAGCGTCCGCAAATCGCTGTTGCTCATCTCCAGGAATTCGCCGGGTGCCGTGACCCGGCCGCGCGCCAGGCAACGGCGGCCGGAGATCATGGTGATTTCTCCCGTGAAGCCCCCGGCATCGTGCTTGACGATCGGGTGTTCGCCGCGCAGGTCGGGCTGAACGATTTCCATGCTTCCCGAAAGCAGCACGAAAAATGGCACGTCGCTGTCACCCGGCTCAAACAGGATGTCGCCTGCGTTCACTTTTCGTATCTTGCTGAGAGGACGGATGCGGCTGATTTGTTCTGCAGTGAGCACAGGGAAGGCCTCACCACGGACATCCGCCGACAAGGGTGTTAGCTGGGTCGACATAGTTTCTCCCGGCAAAGTGAAGTGGAACAGATTGAGAGTCTAGATGACAAATGCAGCGGTTGGGGTTCACAGGGAAGCGAAATTAACCAACCGGCCAACCGTTACTTTTTCTGCACATCCTCGACGGCGAGAATCCTCGTGGTTGCGCGGAACTTCTTGTAATCGCGGAAGGTCTGTTCCTGCTCCACGTTGTACTCTTTGAGCAAGGCCAATCGCGCATCGACCTTGACGGCAACGTGTTGAGGCAACCAGACTTCATCATTCACGCGGGTCTGTTCGATCACGATGCGCGAACCTTTGTGAATACGAGCCAGAAACAGGCCCACAGACACCGTATCCATGCACTCGATATCCAACTTCGCCCACTGGGCATCGGTTTTGTCGATCCAGGCGCGGAAGCGAAACTTCGGCAGGAACTTGGCATCCTTCATATGCGGCTCATATCCCGGACGAGGGTCCGCATCGATGACCCAGGCATCGCGCCCGCCCAAGGATTCCGTACCGGTTAGGTGAAAATTGTAGGCATCGGCCACCTCGTGCACGAACTGGCGGCCTTCCTCTCGCTCTTTTTCTTCTTTCTGTTCGCGCTTCTTGCGCGCGTCTTCAGACTCGTTCTTGCGCTTGTCGAGGATCTTCTGAATTTTCTCTTCCTCTTTGGCTGCTCCTTTGGAGTCGAGTGGCTTATCGTCTTTTTCCGTCAGCCGTTGCACCTGTTCGCTGTAGAGTTCCATCACCTCGTAGGTCTTTACTTCGGTGGATTTCAGCCGCCCCTTGCCATCGAGCTTGTGTTCTTCGTCGCGCTCAATGTAGGTATAGTCGCGCAGGCGCTTGTCATTTTCGATGTCCTTATCGGCGACCACTCGAAACAAATGCTGCATCTGTTCCTGCGACAGGCTGCCATTCGCATCGGGCTTCAAATCGGGTAGGGAAGCGGCGTCCGACGTTTCTGCAACATTGTTCGCAGCAGGAGTCGCTAGGGGCGGAGGCTGATCCTGCTGAGCACAAGCCAGCACAGAAGCGAGAAGCGAGAAGAAAACGAAGACGCGAAGACCCACTCGCACATTTTATCGCAGGGAACACGAGAGCAGCAGTTCTGAAATCCTAAAGACGCCGCGGCAAGCAAAGACAAAAATTGTACAGACTGGTTACGCAGTGGTGACACGGTCAAATGGCGCGCGTCCTAACGTTTCCTAGGGTCGTCGGCTAGAGACAATCCAGCCTGCGGCGAACAGCCCTCTCATTTCAACTACGAAGGAGAACTACCATGCTCCGTTTGAATACGCTCCATTTGTCAGGTCGAACTCTGGCGCTTGCATCTTTCTTGGCCGTGATGCTGATGCTTATCCCCAGCACTGCTGCGGCACAATATCAACTCACCAATCTGGTTTCGAATCAAGCAGGAGCGGCTAAACACACGGACCCTTTGCTGGTGAATGCGTGGGGACTGGCCCATGGACCGGGTGGGCCTTTCTGGATCAGCGACAATGGCTCAGGGTGGTCCACTCTTTACGACGGTAGTGGAATCAAGCAAGGCTTGCAGGTGCTCGTGCCCACGGCGGGCGGCGAGGGCCCAGGTACACCCACGGGGATTGTCTTTAACGGATCGACGGAGTTCCAGGTTCAGGGATGGACCGCATTTTTTCTTTTCGCAACGCTGGACGGCACGATCAGTGGGTGGGCGCCGCAGGCAAACCCGAACGCGGCGATCGTTGCGGTCACCACGCCGGGCGCGGTCTACACCGGCCTCGCGATCAGCAGCAACCCATCGGGTAACTTTCTGTTTGCCGCTGATAATGCGAACAACAAGGTGGACATTTTTGACGGGAACTTCAAGCTCGTAACGTCGTTCACGGACCCGACAGTTCCTGCGGGATTTGCGCCGTTTGGCATCCAGGACTTCGGTGGCCTGCTCTACGTTTCGTTTGCGAGTTCGTCGGGCGCTTCGGGTGGTTACATCGACATCTACAGCGAAGGCGGGTTATTCCTGAAGCGCCTTGCGCAAGGCGCACCGCTGAACCAGCCTTGGGGTTTTGCCATCGCGCCCAAGAATTTTGGACCTCTCAGCAATACGCTATTGATCTCGAACAACACAAATTCCGGCACGATTAATAGCTTCAACAGCGTAACCGGCCAGTTTGTCGGCACGCTGACCGACACGAACGACAAGGCGATCCGTATCGATCAGCTCTGGGGGATTGAGTTTGGCGGAGGAACGTCGAAGGACGGAGCAACGAACCACCTCTACTTCACTGCCGGTCCCGACAACAACCTTGCGGGAACGTTCGGTGTGATCGAGCCCGAGTAATCACTGTGCTTCCACGGTGCGGGACGATTTGCGTTAGGAGTCGTCCCGCCGCATTCTATCCTCACGCTTCAACGCCTTGCCCAGACATTCACCCTGAAACAGCCGCTCATCTACGCGATGCAGGCGTTTGGCCATGGCTGGGGTGATCAGGGGGTAATGCTTGATATCGAACAGGTAATACACAATGAACCATACGGGCTGGTCTGTGGTCATCCAGTTCTGGCGGTCGAAGCGCTTCAGGTTGACCAAAACCGAAAAGCGCCGCAAGGTGCGCTCGCGCCGCAGGTTGAAGTAGCCGTTGAAATAGGTCAACGCCAGTTCGCGCAGCGTGCGATGGACCGGTTCGCGCCAGCGGCATCCGGTGTAGTTGGACTTGGCGACAGCACCCCAGCATCCGTTCTCACGAAAGACTGCGATCACGTGGTCGGTGTCGTGTTCGGCTTCAAAATCAAGCAGCAGTGGAGGATATCCGTTGGCACGCAGCGCCGCCGCGGCGAAGATCGCGCCCTCAAGGCAATGTGCGGTTTGCTCAGCCAGCACGCGACGCGGAGACCAGGCTGTATCGGCAAGGTGATAGGGTGCGTCGTCGAGAAATTTCTGAATGCCATAGGGATCTTTCATGCTGCGCAGCTTGCGGAGTTCCGAAGCGGTGAAACCCGTCGAATCGCTCATCGTCGCATGAGTTTACATGAGAGTATGGCCGCAGAATAAGCAAGAAGAATAGTCTCTTGCGCCTTAGGCGAAAACTTTAGCCAGTTCGTGAGGCTTGTCTACGAGCACGTCCGGCGGACTCGCTTGCAGTGTATGCGGGGCAAAGCCGTAACTCACGCCCACGGTCCACAGGCCGGCGCTGCGTCCGGTTTCGACGTCGACGTGGGAGTCGCCGACGATGGTGGTTTCTTCTGGTCTCACGCCATGCTCGTCGAGCAGCTTGCGAGCGCCTTCGGGGTCGGGCTTCTTAGTTGCAAAACTATTTCCGCCATAGACTTGCGCAAAAAACGGGCCCAGTCCAAGTGCCTCGACAATGGCACGCGATGGGACGACAGGTTTGTTCGTCAGTACCGCCATCTGGCGCGAAATCCCTTTGGATTCTGTACGCCCATGGCCATTTGGAATCTGGTATGAATTCTGAATGGCGCTGAGCGCCTCGTGGATGCCGGCGTAGACCGTGGTATGGTCCAGCTTGTGTTCGCGATAGTAGGAGAGAAAAAACTGCAGCCCTTGGCGCGCCAGCGCCTCATTCGTGGCCTCGCCGCCCAGCGCGCGCTGAATCAAGACAGGCGCGCCATCGCCGACATAGCTGGCGATGACATCATCGGGGAGTTCGGTCCGGCCGATGTGGCGTAGCGCGGCGTTTACCGAGTGCACGAGATCGAGGCGCGAATCGATCAATGTGCCGTCGAGATCGAAAATCACAAGTTTGATGGAACGAGGGTCGAAGGCACGGCGCGTATGGATCATGCGTGTTTCTAGAATAAACGATTGCAGGCGTGGACACGTTGCTATGCTTGCAAGGCCCCTCTACGGGGTTGCTCTGCGATGCGGTACCGTGTCCGTATAATTCCGCCATGGCGAAGAGTTGGAAGACGCGTTTAATTCATTCCGATGTGCAGGTTCCGGAGGGATATCGGTCGCTGGCGAGTCCTGTATTTCGCGGCTCTACCACACTATTTCCTGATGCCGCTTCGGTCGATGACAGTTGGGATCAGCACGAGGTGGGGTATACGTATGGGCTCTACGGAACTCCCACCACTCTGGAACTCGCGGGAAAAATCTGCGAACTGGAAGAGGGCCACCGGACCATCATCACGCCCGGCGGCCAGGGAGCAATTTCGCTAATCAATCTCGCGTTCTTGAAGAGCGGGGATCACATTCTGATTCCGGAGAGTGTCTACACTCCCAACCGTAAGTTGGCTTATCACGTGTTGCGGCGGTTTGGCGTGGAAACCGGTTTCTATCCTCCGGAAATCGGTGGCGAGATTAAGGAGATGCTGCGCGAGAACACGCGGCTGGTGTGGTGCGAAAGTCCGGGCTCGATCACGATGGAAGTGCAGGATGTGCCGGCGATCGTGGAGGCTGCTCACGCCCGTGGAGTGCTGGTGGCACTGGATAACACATGGGCGGCGGGAGTGTATTTTGATGCCTTCGCGCACGGCGTTGACATAACCATGCAGGCGCTCACGAAATATGTGGGCGGACACAGCGACTTGCTGATGGGTTCGGTGACCGTGAAAGATCCAAAGCTATACCGGCAATTAGGAGCGACGCAACAACTTTTGGGGAGCGCGGCCTCGCCGGATGATTGCAGTTTAGCCTTACGCGGCATGCGGACCATGGCGGTGAGACTGAAACACATCGAGGCCTCGGCGCTGCAGATTGCGCGCTGGCTGGCGGGGCGGCCGGAGATTGAACGCGTGCTGCATCCGGCAGTTGAAGGCTCGCCGGGGCACGAAATCTGGAAGCGCGACTTCACCGGATCGGCGGGCGTTTTCTCCGTCGTCTTCAAACCAGATGCCACGAAAGCCGAAGTGCTGGCGTTTGTGGATGGCCTGGAGTTATTCGAGATCGGCTACAGTTGGGGCGGGGTGACGAGTCTGGCCGTGGCTTATGACTTCCATCGGTCGAAAGGACGTCCGGATTATGGGCACCGTATTGTGCGGCTGAACGTAGGGTTGGAAGACACTGAAGACCTGCTCGAAGATCTCGATCGCTGTCTGAGGCGAGTTATGGGCCGGATGAAGTAAGGTCGCCCAGCAGGCGGTGACCAAAGGTCCTTCTCCCAAGGCACGAACTTGAATGTTTTCCAATCTCTGGTTCCCATTTACAATGCAACCTGCCCGGTAGCACTGCGCACCTTGACTTAGTTGGCGGATCTAATAGCGGAAAGTTTTATAAAGCATTGATCAGGGAACCGGATGGCGACAACAAAAACCGACCCCAAACTCTCTCTCGCGGGCACAAAGAAATCCCCTAGTTATGAGGGACTTACGCGCGAACAGCTCATCGAAGCCTACCGCATTATGTACACCTCACGGCGGATCGACGACCGGGAGATCATGCTGAAGCGGCAACAGAAGATCTTTTTCCAGATGTCGGGGGCCGGGCATGAGGCGATTGGGGCGGCGGCGGGGATGGCGCTGAAGGCGGGTTACGACTGGTTCTATCCTTACTATCGCGACCGGGCGCTGTGCCTGGCTTTGGGCGCGAAGCCTTTGGAAATGTTTCTGCAGGCGGTGGGGGCTGCGGATGATCCAAGTTCGGGCGGACGCCAAATGCCTTCGCACTGGGGCTACCGACGGCTGAATGTGGTGACCCAGTCCTCGCCCACAGGATCGCAGATTCTGCAAGCGGTGGGATGCGCGGAGGCGGGACGATACTTTACGCAGCGCCCGAAAGCTGCTGAGGTTTCAACGCCAAAGAATGGGGAAAAGCCGGACTACCGCCAGTTCAAGAGTGTGACCTTCCGCGGCGATGAAGTCACTTATGTTTCGCTGGGCGATGGTACCACCAGCGAAGGTGAGTTCTGGGAGGCGATGAACGCGGTTGCGCTCAGCAGGTTGCCGGTAATTTTTTGCGTGCAGGATAACGGATACGCAATCTCTGTGCCGGTGGAAGTGCAGACGGCGGGAGGCAGCATTTCACGGTTGGTCTCGGGATTTCCGAATTTTCATTTTGAAGAGGTGGATGGCACCGATCCGGTGGCGAGTTACGGCGCGTTCCAGCGGGCTGCGCAGTATTGCCGCGAGGGCCACGGGCCGGCGTTTGTGCATGCGCACGTGATTCGTCCCTATTCGCATTCGCTTTCTGACGATGAACGGTTGTACCGTCCGGATACTGAGCGCGAACGGGACTCGGCGCGCGATCCAGTTTCACGCACGCAGATGTTCCTGCTGCGCGAGGGGATCCTCGACGAGAAAGGCATCAATGATTTGGAAAAGAAAATTGAAGAAGAACTTCAACTGGCGGTGGATCAGGCCCTCGAAGCTTTGCCGCCCGCGCCGGAAAGCGTTATGCAGTATGTGTATTCGCCCGATCTCGATCCGACATCGGTGGTGTTCGACACGCAGGCGGTGATCGGTCCAGATTCCGCCGACGGCAAGAAGCCCGTGGCGAAGACTATGGCCGATCTAATTAACGTGACGCTGCGCGACGAGATGAAGCGCGACGAGCGCATCGTGATCTTCGGCGAAGACGTAGCGGATTGCAGCCGCGAAGAATACTTGAAGCGCAAGCTAGTGAAAGGGAAGGGCGGAGTTTTCAAGCTGACGTTTGGGTTGCAGAACGAGTTTGGCACAGACCGCGTGTTCAACTCCCCGCTGGCCGAGGCTGCGATCGTGGGCCGCGCGACCGGCATGGCGACGCGCGGGCTCAAACCGGTGGTGGAAATTCAGTTCTTCGACTACATCTGGCCGGCGATGATGCAGATTCGCGACGAACTGTCAGTAATTCGTTGGCGATCCAACAATGTATTTTCTTGCCCGGTGGTCATTCGAGTGGCGATCGGCGGATATCTTACTGGCGGCGCGATTTATCACTCGCAGTGTGGCGAGAGCATGTTAACGCACATGCCGGGACTGCGAGTAGTTTTCCCCTCGAATGCGCTGGATGCGGCGGGATTGCTGCGCACCGCGATCCGCTGCGACGATCCTGTGCTGTTTCTGGAACACAAGCGGCTCTATCGCGAGACCTACGGGCGCGCACCGTATCCCGGGCCGGAGTACATGGTTCCGTTCGGCAAGGCGAAGATCGTGAATCCGGGGACGGACCTAACGGTGATTACTTACGGCGCGGTCGTGCCGCGGGCGCTGCAGGCGGCACAGAAGATTGAGCGCGAACACGGCGTGAAGGTGGAATTGATCGATTTACGCTGTCTGAATCCGTTTGACTGGGAGGCGATTGCGGCGTCCGTCGCCAAGACGAATCGCGCGCTCGTGGCCTATGAAGATACGTTGAGCTGGGGCTATGGCGCGGAGATCGCAGCGCGCATCGCCGATCAACTCTTCGATCATCTGGATGCGCCGATACGCCGCGTCGCCGCTGCCGACACATTTGTGGCATACCAGCCGATCCTGGAAGACGCCATCTTGCCCCAGCCCAATGATCTGTTCCGCGCGATGAAGGAGTTGGCCGAGTATTAAAGCCGGGCGACGGTTTGCTCTGAATCAGCGTGTGCCGGCTTGGTTTGCTGCCGTCCGATCGATGAGATATGAAAACTGCGACGAGCAAATTTGAGTTCAGGCCGATCGGCACAGTTCGCAGCGGGCTCGAGAAGCCCGTCGACGACGATTGGGGCTGCGTTGAGTCCCGCATTGATCTTGATGGTTCGCGATTTACCCCGGACTGCCTGCTGGGCCTCGCTGACTTTTCGCATGTGAAGTCGTTTTCCTCTTTCATCTGGTGCATGAATCCGAGATAGCGATCGGGTCGCGTCATCCTCGCGGTCGGCTTGATTGGCCGAAGGTTGGCATCTTCGCTCAGCGTGGCCAGGATCGGCCGAATCGCATTGGCGTCACGGTTTGTCAGAGTTCGTCGGTGGAGCACCTGTCTTTGAATGTTGCGGGGCTCGATGCGATTGACTGTACACCTGTTCTGGACATTAAGCCGTACATGCGGGAGTTTGCAGCGCGAGGCGAGATACGGCAACCGGAATGGGTTAATCAGCTCATGGCCGATACTGGAAAACTGCGGAATAACTGCCCTGCCACCGAGGTCAGGTTACGAAGGCTTTCTGCGCAAGCGGCTCCTCGTTGATCGTTCCTTCTTGCGGTGCTAGGCTGCGAATAGTGGGCTCCACTTACATGAACCCTGTGAATCCGGACGAAACCGGAAGCGGCCGCGTGCGCGCGTGGCTGCAATCGGCGACGGCCGAGGTGTGGGCGAAGTTTCTGCTCGCGCTGGTGGGATTGGGGCTGGCCTTCGGAGCGGCGCTGTTTTCCACGGCGTCGGGCGAAGCGGGCCATCCGTGGGCGTCAGTGATTCTGGCGTCCGTGGCGCTTTTGATGGCGGCGTTTGTCGGGCTGGTCACGGTGCCATATCTGGCGCGGCGTGTGGCGCTGGAGCGGTTGCGCCAGACCTTTCACTACGAAGTTACGAAGGCGGGCGTATTTTATGTGCTGGTCACGCTGGTGATCGGCATCGCGGCGCTGAACACGGGAAACAATCTGCTGTACATCGTGGTGGCAGCGATGCTGGCGGCTATCTTGGTTTCCGGGGTGGTTTCGGCGCTGGTGCTGCGCGGCCTGGAACTGGATGTGCGGCTACCCGAGCACGTGTTTGCCGGGCGCGCGGTGGTAGGAAGGATCGTGCTGCGCAACTCGCGGCGCTTGCTGCCCTCATTTTCGATTCGCGTGGTCCCGGCGCGCAGGGAAAAGAAAGTCCGCAAGCAATGGCGCTGGGAGCCGACCACGTTTGTTTTTCCGCTGAATCGTCCTCCACAAAATCAATGGGTGCGGCTGCGCGACTATCGCGTGCGGCGGGTAGAGGTGCCGGGCGCTCCGCCAGGGATCTTTGAGGGCATGGTGTACTTTCCGTACTTGCCGGCGAAAGCTGAGTTGGCGGCGGATTTGGAGTTGGTCTTTCAGCGCCGCGGACGCTACTGTGAGTCGAGTTTTGGGGTGGCCACGCGGTTTCCCTTTGCGTTCTTGACGAAGACGCGACACGTGGCGCTGCGGCGTGAGATTCTCGTCTACCCGCCGATTGAGGCGCCGGACGAGCTGTTTGAAATCCTGCCGTTGGTGCGCGGCGAGTGGGAAAGTTTTGTGCGCGGACGCGGCTCCGATCTGTACCGCATTCGCGAATACATGCCAGAAGATTCGGCGCGTCACGTGGACTGGAAGGCGACGGCGAAGTCCGGCTCGCTGAAAGTGCGCGAGTTCAGCCGCGAGGATGAGCGCAAGCTATGCATAGTCTTCGACAATCCGCCGGCTGGCCAGATTTCCGATGCGGCCTACGAGCGAGGAGTGAATCTGGCGGCATCGCTAGCCTGGCACTTTTCCACGCAGGATGCCGAGGTCTCATTTGTGGTGCCGGGGCAGGGACGTGGCACGGATCTCCACGAATTTCTGGCGCAGTTGGCCGTGATCGAGCCACTGGGAGCAACGCGTCCGGGGCAAGCGCCGTGGGCCGGAAGGCAGCGAGAAGACGCTCTCCCGGAGATCGGCTTGGGCAACGGCGAATACAATATCGTCCTGACGGCTAGGCCGCACGGGAGCTTGCCCACCGCATGGTGGAATTGCTCCTACTTCGTATTCCTAGGGGGCGAAGGTCCCCGTCGTCCTGCCAAGGAGTAAGTCCAGTCAAGGCCCCAATGGGTGGGGAGTTGCCACGTGCCCCTTTTCGTTTTCCCGGAATGATCTAGGGGGGTTGAATTTTTATCGTCCCCAACTGTTTAGCCCTTCCCCTGCATCTGATTTCGGCATATACTCGCCCCCCGTTACAGCTTTTGGGGTGCTCGGAAGACAATACCCCGGGAGGATCCAATGCGTATCTGCGAGCTGATTAAGGACCAGGTAACCTACCAGGCAGAGATGGGGCAAACCGTATTGGAAACGGTGCGTGCCATGGTGGAACATAACATCGGTGCCGTTCCCGTAGTGCACAATGGCAAACTGGTGGGGATTTTTTCCGAGCGCGACCTGATGAAGCGCGTGGTCGCCGAAGGCTTCGATCCCCGCAGCACGTGCCTGGCCGAGGTCATGACCGACGATCCGCTCACCATCAGCATGGATGAGGAGTTGGAGAACTGCATGGCGCTCATGCGGCGGCACAGCTTCCGCCATCTGCCTGTTTGCCATGGCGGACAGCTGGTTGGCATTGTCTCGCTCCGTGACATCTTGTTGCACGACTTGAACGAGAAAGATGATGAAGTGCGCATGATGCGCGCCTATATCCACTCGGTTCCCGACGCCTAGAGAGACCTGCGAATACACTCGCATGTTGGCGCTGAACGTGTATCTTGGCTAACCAGCCGCAGCAAAAATATCTTCCAGAATGTTCTTCTGGACCTTCAACCATAATCGGCCCGCTTCTGGCTGCTGACCTCGGTTAATTTCCCCGTTCCGGCAAATGGCACAAAGGTAACGTTACTTTAGGTTACTTGAGTTCATTGAACACATGGGGCAAAAGGTTTAACTTCTTCTAATTAGCCTGTCCGTTGAGCACTGACCGTTTCCTTGCCGGCCATTCGTTCCCGAGGTCTGGAGAACTGTTGCGATGAGCGACAAAATTGCGATTCTTTATTACGTTCTCTGGATTACGCATCCCATTCTGCAAACGGCTATCGCTGTGGCTATGTTCCGTTACGGACGGCACCGGCAGTTCAAGTATTTTTTTGCCTATATCGTCGCGCAGATTCTCACTTTTGCAGTGGTCTTTCCGACATATCGATATAACATCGCCGCATGTGCTTACCTCAGCTGGTTGAGTACTGCGATCAGCGTGGCGCTAGGTTTTGAGGTGATCCACGAGGCTTTCCTCGATGCGTTCCGGCCATTCCACACCTTGCGGGACTTGGGCACCGTCCTATTTAAATGGGCAGGGCTAGTCATGCTGCTGGTGGCTGGCGTGGTATCGGTTTCCACGAATTCGTCGGACACGGTTCCGTGGGTGCAGGCCATCCTTACCGCGCAGCGCTGCGTGCGCATTGTTCAGGTGGGCATGGTACTTTTTCTGCTTTTCTTTGCCCGCTACCTGGGAGTGAGATGGCGGCAGTACAGCTTCGGTGTCGCCTTGGGGTTCGGTTGTTTTGCCATGGTGGAGCTTTCCCTCGTGGCGTCCTGGGTGGGGGATCACTTGAATAATCTTTCAATCGGCTTGGTCAACATGGCTGCCTACAATTGCACATTGCTGATCTGGTTGGGATATACCTTGGCCAAGAGCCCCGCCCGCGAAGCTCCGGCAAACCTATTGCGGCCGCAGCGCTGGGAGCAGAGCCTGACCGACATTCATCATCCACTTCCCGCGGACTCTTTGATCCCTATGTTTGAAGGCATGGTGGACCGAGCTTTATCTCGAACTCAGGCGTCGCCGTCGATGCCGCAAGAGAATTCCGCCCCTTCCAAGGCGGCTGCGGCTCAGGCTGGGGCCGCTTCTGGCAGCGGTCTGGGCTTTTCCGGGCTTTCGGGACGCGTCGCGTTGAAGAAGTAAAATAATCTTCAAGAGTTAGGGAGCCCAGACGCTTGTACGCCGGATTTTTCTCGCTCCCTTGCCGCCCGCAGTTCAATTCCGGATTTTGTAAATTCCCTGCCTGAACTGTCCCTGGCTGAAATTGTCCCGATAGACGATTCGCCCACTGGGTTTGCAATTGCTATGTAAGTTATTGATTAGCAAGCAACTATTGGACTTAGCGGAGGATTGTAGCGGGCGTGGACAATGCCGCCTCTGCCGCCGAGGAGACGAACAGGGTAGGGGATGGGTGCAGAAGGGGCTTGACTCGTGTCTTATAATTCCTCACCGCGTCAAAGAGCTTACTTTTCGCACCCTAGGCGTGGTAGGAGAAAACCCATGAAGCAAGCAATCAGGATTTCGATCCTGATGTGTGGACTAGTGGGCACATATGTCGCAGCCGCCGTTCCGCAGGTTCCCGCCCCGGACGGAGGACCGATATTTGTGTGCCCACCTCAACAACAACTGCAAGGCAAATGCGTTCAACTGCCACCGATGATGAGATAGTAGTTAATCGGAGGACAGAGTTGGCCGCAAGATCACCAAAGTAACCTGTAGTAACTTGGGCCGAACACGGGCTCGCTATTTTTGGGCTGACGGACTCATATAAACCGTCAGCCCCGTTTTTTGTGCGCGGAGTTTGCTAGGAAGGCTGCCTTTTGGTGGCGGATTCCAGGACACGGCGCAATTCGGCCGCGTCCGTGATTGGTGGCTGGCAGGCGAAGCCGGAACAAATAATCGCAAACGACTTGCCGGATTTCAATTCCGGCAGATTCGGGATGGTAGACGCCAGAGCCGGAGGAAGATTCTCCGCGACTGCCTGGTTGGCGCTCAGACGAAGCGCAGTCTTATTGAACGCGAAAGTGGCATTGGCCGCCGAAGCCAGAGCGGTGCCGGCATCGTCCGCTTCACTCTCAGAAACCACAACCACCTGCACTGGATTCTCCAGCCAATGAACGACGGCAATCCCGTAGGTCGCGGCAAAAATTCCAAATTGCTCCGCCCCGCCGGCAAACGTCTCAAGCGTCTGTTCTGCCTTATCACGATATCCATCGTCGCCCGTGTGATGATGCAGCCTCAACAAAGCAATTGCCGCCATAGGATTGCCTGCCGGCGTGGGCGAATCCTGCAACGGCTTGCGGCGCGTTGCTAGCACGCCTAGGTTCTTGCCATCGGCCGCTGGTTCAGCGTCGAAGAATCCTCCGGAAACCGCGTCGAAGAACTTGGCAATCATTGAGTCGGCGATGGCTTTCGCAAACTTGAAATAGCTGAGGTCGGCCGTGGCCTCATACGCGTCGAGGCAAGCCAGAGTCGTTGCGGCATAATCTTCGAGCAGCCCGGAAACCTCGCGGTGACCGGCTTTAGGATCCGAATAAGCAACCACGTGCAATAACCGCGAAGCTGCTTGCGTAGCCTCCGCGCGTACGGGTGCGGGCGACTCGCCCACGTGCCTTGATCCATGCCCCGGTACCCAAGCTTCCGCTAAGATGCGGTCCAGCGAGCGCAGCGCGAAGCGCCGCACCTGAGCCAGGTTGAGCACCTTCGCTGTTTCCAGATAAGCCGAGACACACATGCTGTTCCATCCCACATAAACCGTCTTGTCGACGTAAGGCGTTGTTCGCTGCAACCGCGCGGCGTACATTTTCTTCTTCGCAGACGCGATCAGCTCTTGCACGCGCTCAATGCTCAGGCTCATCCGCCGCGCAATCTCATCTGCCGGCGCGCGCACATAGAGCACATTCTTCGCTGGATTGTGATGCATCTCGCCCACTTCATTGATGTCGTAGTGGAGTGCCGCAACCTGCGCTTCCTCTTCAGTCAACACGGTGCGGGTTTCGTCGAGCGTCCATGTAAAGTAGTCGCCGTCGTCGTCCATCGAAATGTCGGCATCCTGCGAAGCGTAGAAGCCTCCTCGCTCGCGGTCGCTTAGCCACTCGTCCATCCAGCGGATGATGTCGCGCGCGACATTGGCAAAGAACCCCGAACCCGTGGCCTGATAGGCATGCAGGTAGTTCTTCAGCAGCTCGGAATTGTCGTAACACATCTTTTCGAAATGCGGCACCACCCACCGCTCGTCGACCGAGTAGCGATGAAATCCTCCCGCCAATTGGTCGTAAACGCCGCCATTCGCCATGTGTTCGAGAGTGATAACGATCAAGTTGCGTAAGTTTTCATCTCCCGTACGCGCATACTGTTCAATCAATAAATCCAGCACGGAAGGATGCGGAAATTTAGGCGCCTGCCCAAACCCACCGTGATGCGCGTCAAACATCTTGAACGCGGATTCCTGAATCGCCGCAATCAGGTTGGCGGACAGGCTCCCCCTGCGCCCGGCAAAGGATTCCGCCTGTGCGATTGCGTTCTCCACCATCTTCGCCTGCTCTACGACGTCGCTGTTCTTTTCCTTGTAAGCATTAGCGATGCTCAGCAGCACCCGCCGGAAGCTCGGACGTCCGTATCCATCGCTCGGGGGAAAATATGTCCCGCCATAAAACGGTTTGCCATCGGGCGTCAGAAACGCAGTGAGCGGCCATCCACCCTGCCCGCTGACCGCACTGACCGCGGCCTGGTAGCGGATGTCGATATCCGGACGCTCGTCGCGATCCACTTTCACTGCGATGAAATGCTCATTCACAATGGCCGCTACCTCGGAATCGTCATAAGACTCGCGGTCCATCACATGGCACCAATGGCACCAGACTGCGCCAATGTCCAGGAGAATGGGCTTGTTCTCGCGCTGCGCGGAAGCGAACGCCTCCTCGCCCCACTCGTGCCACCGAATAGGCTGATGCATGGCGGAACGCAGGTAAGCGGAAGAGGCGCGGGCCAGGGAGTTGAGGGCGCTGGTGGTCATAAACTCAGTGTAATTGGTTTCGCAGGGAAGCTTACATCGTTGCCGGCGAAGTTTGGTCAACATCGACTACGGCATGCCATGAAGTCCCGTTCCAAACCGTTCGCGCCCTCTATTAAGACTAACGCCATAATCGGGCCGCGTGAGGCGAAACATGCGAAGGCTTGCTCTGTCCGTGAGTCTTCTGTTCCCGCTTACCTTGCTTGCTGGCAAGAACCTGGCCGACTATCCCTTGCAAATCCAGGTGATCGAATCTCATTGGAACTGACCCATCAACACCGTGGACCGCCGCTATGGGACCGTGGATGGATGGGGAAGAGGGAACATCAAGGATGGCGACTCGGTCCACGACTTCGATTTTAGTTACACTTCAGCAGAACCGTTTCACAGGACGGTCGGGGACGGGCACTATCTCGCTAGGTGGAAAAAAGATGGGTTGAAGATGGAGTTGCTGGTCGGAGAAATCGGGGCCCCGGACAAATTCCACACCTACGATCTCAAAACGACTGTATGGGATGACGTTTATGTGAGAGGACCCGACGGCGCTACGGCAATCTCTCAAGCGGAGTACAAAGCTAGAGAAGCAAAGTGAAGGCCTCGGCAAGGCATCACCTCGACTTCAAAGCAGGCGCTTCGCGATTGTGCAGTACAAATCAATCGCTTCCGCAAGCTGCTGCTTCTCGATGAATTCGCCTTCGGTATGGGCGACGTGAATCGATCCCGGACCGATCAGCAGCGGCTCGCCCCAATTCGTTAGCTTAGGAATGTCAGTAGTGAAAGCCGCGATCATCGAAGGCAAACCATCGACAGTGCGCAGGCGCAGGAAGGGAAGCTCCAGCGGAAACCCAACCTTCACCTGATTTCCCGCAGTCTCGAGAATCTGGCGGCGCAAATCCTGAGTTGGACCGATGAGACGATAGAGCAAGTCCGCGTGAGCATAATCCGGAATTACGTTTGGTGCGCGACCACCTTCGATCAATCCGATGTTCAGCGTGCACGGACCAATCTCCGGATCAGTTGGCAACGGCATCGCGCGTAATCGCGTGAGAGCCGCAATCAGCTTGTCAATAGCCGATTCGCCGAGTTCAGGATAAGCCGAATGCGCCATGCGTCCGGAAGCAGTTGCTTCTACGCGCAATGTTCCCTTCGATGCGATCGCGATGCGATTCTCCGTTGGTTCGCCATTAACCAGATACTTGCAGTTGTGCCCTTGTTGATTGGCCGCGTATTCGTTGGCAACTTTTGCCCCCAGGCTGTCGCGCTCTTCTCCCACCATAAATAGCAGCCCGACATAAATTCCTTCCCGCCGTAATCGTTCAGCAGCTGCGATCTGCGCGGCAATGATGCCCTTGGCGTCGCAGGAGCCCCGGCCGTAAATCCGCGCGGCATCTTCGGAAGAAGGAATGAATGGAGGAACCGTATCCATGTGCGTGGAAAAAACTACTTCCGGACTCGGCTGCTCTGGCAATGTGGCATAGACATCAAAGCGGTCGCCTTCCACCGGAATCTTGCGAGTCTGATAGCCGATGCGGCAAAGCTCTCCATAGAGATAGTTTCCAACGGCAGCTTCGTTGCCGGAGACGGATTCGATGTCGACGAGTTGGCGAGTCAGCGTAATAGCGTCCATTTGAGAAGGATAAACTACAGCCTGCGCAGCGGCGGCGAGTTGCGGCGATCATGTAATCTGAATATCGTGATTGCCCAGAATTCAACAATCAGGTCGCTCTTCCTGGAAGGCCCCGCAGGACAGCTGGAAGCACTGCTGAACGCAGGCGCGGACCATGCCACGCATGCGGGGGTGGTTTGTCATCCGCATCCGCTGTTTGGCGGGACCCTGCATAACAAGGTCGTGTTCCATACGATGAAAGCGCTGAATAGTTTTGGCTTTCCCGTGTTGCGCTTTAACTTTCGAGGGACCGGACTCAGCCACGGCGAACACGATCATGGCAACGGGGAAGTTGAGGATGTCCGCACCGCTCTCGACTGGCTCGACGCGGAGTTTCATTTGCCCTTGATATTTGCTGGATTCTCTTTTGGCGCAGCGGTGGGGCTGCGGGCGGCGTCTTCCGATACGCGAGTGAAAGCGTTGATCGCCGTGGGGACGCCAGTGGCTCCTGCGGTGGCTGACAGCGAAGCGCCGCGCGTTTATACATTTGATTTCTTGCGCGATTGTGCGAAGGCTAAGTTGTTTGTGAGTGGGGCGCGCGATCAGTTTGGCCCGCGAGCGAAGCTCGAGGCGCTCGTCGCGTCTGTGTCGGAGCCGAAGAAACTGGTTGTGATTCAAGGCGCGGAACATTTTTTTGAAGGACGCTTGCGCGAGCTAAGGGAGGCGATTGAAAGTTGGGTCCGGGAAGAAATCGTGCGAGACGTGTCTTTGTAAATTTGCTCATGTTTGATGCCAATCGTGATTCGCTGTTCCGCCAAATGTGCGACACGGCGCGGGAGATTTTCCTTCACGCGCTGGAGGAAGCTTCGATTGCCAGGGGTTTTGCGCGGCATGTGCATTGCGAGCGTGGGTTGTTGCGCGTCTGCGAAGATCTTTATGATCTGCAGGCTTACTCGCGGGTCCTGGTGATCTCCATCGGCAAGGCCGGACACACGATGGTTGAGGCGCTCGTGCAGCAAATGGGCGAGTCTTCGATTGAAGGTATTGTGGCCAGTTCGGTCGAGCCTCCGGCACAGGTGCGCGGTTTTCGCTATTTTCGTGGCGGACATCCCACACCCAATGCTGAATCCATTCATGCGGCGAATGCCATTCTGAAGGTGCTGGACGCGCAAACCGCGGCATCGTTGGTGATATTTCTGCTCAGTGGTGGAGGATCGTCGATCGTGGAGAAGCCCGTCGACGACGAGATCTCCCTCGACGATCTGGTCACGACCTATCGCGTGCTGGTGCATTCGGGTGCGCCCATCGGGGAAATCAATGCCATTCGCAAACATCTTTCGGCGGTGAAGGGCGGACGGTTGGCGCGAGCGGCGTTCCCGGCGCAGCAGGTCTCGCTGCTGGTGTCTGATGTTCCCGATGATACGCCCGATGCACTGGCGTCTGGGCCGACGATGCCCGACTCAACCAGCGTGGATGACTGTTACCGCATCGCGGAGAAGCATGGGTTGTTGCTGCAGTTGCCGCATTCCACACGTGAACTGTTTGAGCAGCGAGCGCTCGAAGAAACTGCGAAGTCCGACGATCAGGCATTTTACCGTTCGCGTTGGTGGCCGGTGCTTTCGAACCAGACAGCGGTGGAGCAGGCGAGTGCCGCGGCCGAACGCGCCGGGTTCTCAGTGCACGTAGACAATTCTTGTGACGACTGGGACTATGCGCGCGCGGCCGACGATTTGTTGAAACGGCTCCGCGAACTAAGAGAAAAGTTCGAGCGCGTGTGCCTGATTTCCGGCGGAGAAGTCACTGTGAAGGTTACGAACGGTGGCGTTGGCGGACGCAATCAGCAGTTTGCGTTGGCGTGTGCCTCGAAGATTGCGGCAGAGAATATCACCGTGCTCAGCGCAGGGACGGACGGAGTGGATGGGAACAGTCCGGCGGCTGGCGGGGTGGCGGATGGAAGTACGGTGATGCGCGCGCAGGCTAGTGGGCTTGACGCTCACGCCGCGCTCGAGAAGTTCGATGCGTATCCATTCTTCAGCGCGCTTGGGGATGCAATCGAGATTGGGCCTACGGGGAACAACTTGCGAGACTTGCGGATTTTGCTGGCTTACTAAAACAAAGAGTCTTATGCGGCTTCGCTTTTCACCCGCACTCCGGCCCACTTTTCTAACAGGGTGAGGGTCGCGGCATAGTCCAGATCGCGATGGCCGTCTTCGGTGGCCATTTCGTAGATTTCTTCCACGGTTTCGAGGGCGGGCAGCTTTACGCGAGCCTCCTTGGCGGCTTCGAGGGTGAGAAGAATGTCCTTGTGCATAAGGCGCAGCGGAAAGTTGGGAGTAAAGTCGCGCTGCAGAATGAACGGGCCTTTGTAATCGACGACGCCGGAGCGGACCATGGTGGCTTCGATCAGCGAGAGGAGTTGCTTAGGGTCTACTCCGAGTTTGGTGGCGAGGGTAAGCGCCTCAGCGAAACCTTCGAAGATCAACGCGATCTGGAGGTTCATGGCCAGCTTGGTGGCCTGGCCTTTGCCGGTTCCACCCATGCGGAAGATTTTCTTGCCCATGGCTGTGAACAAGGGATTGAGGCGATCGATGATCGCTTCGTCGCCGCCGACCATGAAAATCAGACTGCCATTGGCGGCGCCGATTTTCGATCCGGTCATGGGGGCGTCGACGTACGCCACGCCCTTGGCGTGAACACGTTCGGCAAATTTCACGGTGGCGGAAGGAGAAATGGTGCTGGAATCGGCAATGATCATGCCCTCGGCGAGCGACTGGTCGACGCCATCTGCACCAAACAATATTTGTTCGACGGCGGCGGTGTCGGAAACGCAGAGCCATATCACTTCGGTTCCCTGTGCTGCCGCGAGCGGAGTTGGAGCGATGCCAGCGCCTTGCACGAGTTTACCGGGAGTGCGATTCCAAACTGTAACTTCATGACCGGCCTTGGCCAGATTCGTAGCCATGGCTTGCCCCATAATTCCCAGACCCAAGAAAGCAACTCGCATCTCTGAACTTCTCCTGTTCGAACAAAGAGACCCGCTCTGGAATTAGATATGAGGGGTAGGATCGAGGTCAAGCAAAGTAGCGCGGATTCGTGTGGAGCGCCGAGTGCAGCGGCAGAAGGTTTTTAGGGGGAACCGCGGGAATTACGCGCCTTTCTCACCAGCCTGAACTAAAATAGAGCCAGCCGCTTCCAGCTTTCATCGAATAAAGCAGGTCAGTTCAGGATGATCAAGGCAACGCTTCGCAATCCGGCCCTCCGCAAACGCGCGTCGCAGTTCGGTCGCCTGGTGCGGCATTCCGCGGTGACTCCGCTTTGCGGCGAGACCCACCTGCCGCGTCTGGCTTCTAACGGCGAACTCGGGGTCACGTTTATCGGCCATTCCAGCTTCCTGGTGCAAATTGGCGGGCAAAGCGTGATGATCGATCCGAACTTTGCGCGCTGGTTATTTGTGCTGAAGCGGTTGCGGCGTCCCGGAGTTCGCGTGCGCGACTTGCCGGCCATTGATTTAGTGCTGGTGACGCATGCGCATTTCGATCACCTGCACCGGCCGTCTTTGCGTGCGATTGTGCAGAACAATCTGCGCACGCGAGGTATTGCTCCGGCCATCATTATTCCGAGCCACGTGACGGATCTGGTATCCGATCTGGGTTTCTCGGAAATTATCGAGCTTGACTGGTGGAACTGTTCGCGGCACGGCAATCTGTCGGTGACGCACGTTCCTTCACGGCATTGGGGAGCACGGATTCTCAAAGACTCGCATCGCGGCTACGGTGGATACGTCTTGAAGGCGGGAAAGCACTCGGTTTATCACGCGGGTGACACCGCTTATTTTGCCGGCTTCCGCGAGATCGGACGGCGTTTGTCACCGGAGCTGGCACTGCTTCCGATTGGCGCCTATAATCCACCAACCTTCCGGAATGTACATACCAATCCCGCCGATGCCACTCACGCCTTCCTCGACTTGAACTCGCGTTGGATGGTGCCCATGCACTATGGGACCTTCCGGCTATCCCACGAGCCCGTCGATGAGCCGCTGCAGCTGCTGGAGCAGGAAGCGCGGGCGGCCGGAATCGAGGACCGCGTTGTAGTTCTAGAAGAGGGCGTTACGAAGTTCTTCGGATCCTGAGCGGCCAGGACCCCCCTCTGCTGGCATTCCCTCGGCTGTGACACTCCTTTGACAAACAGCCCGTGCATTTTGGTGTAAGCTCTGGTGCACGAATTTTCGCTGTAGGAGGCGAATATGACCGCTAAAGCTATACCAGAGGGTTATCACACCCTCACACCGTACATGACGGTCCGCGACGCCGCTCGGGCCATCGAGTTTTACAAGCACGCGTTTGGCGCAGTGGAAAAAGGCGTGATGAAAGGACCTGACGGCAAGATCATGCATGCCGAGCTGCGCATCGGCGATTCTCTGTTCATGCTGGCCGACGAATTCCCGCAATTTGGATCGTTGTCACCACAGTCGATTGGCGGCTCAGGCATGGGGCTGCACATTTATGTCGAGGATGTAGACTCTGCGTTTGACCGCGCGGTGAAGGCGGGCGCGAACGTGGAGATGCCCGTCGCTGACATGTTCTGGGGCGACCGCTACGGCAAGCTGGTGGATCCGTTCGGCCACAAGTGGTCCATCGCAACCCATACCCACGATATGTCCATGGAGGAAATCGAAGAAGCGCAGGAAGAATTCATGAGGCAGATGCCGAAGAGCGCCTGAAGAGCGTGAACCGAGTGATTTAGCGTTCCGCCGAGGGGCGTGGCTGGGCTGGCCGCGCCCCTCTCGACTTTTTTTCCGCAGTACTTTCTTCGGTGGTACTTCCGTAATGGCTGCAAAACCGCTATTACACAAGTATTACAGTGGTCTTCCCCGCGCCTTGATACGTTAGATATGTACGGTATCGAACTTAGCTCAACGAACGGGGATGTTCCTTGGACATGCAACTGGAAAGCCTGGAAAAACGACAAGCCGCAAGAAACGAAGTCAACTGGGTGACCGCGACTTTTATGATCTTGTTTCACGTGGGCGCTATCGCGGCACTCTTCTTCTTCACGTGGAAAGCATTGTTCGTCGCCATGTTCTTGTGGTGGGTCTCGGGGAGTCTGGGCATTGGCATGAGCTACCACCGGCTGCTCACGCACCGCGGCTACAAGACGCCGAAGTGGGTTGAGTATTTTCTGACGGTGTGCGCCACGCTGGCTCTCGAAGGCGGGCCGATTTTCTGGGTGGCAACGCACCGCATTCATCATCAATATTCCGATCAGGATGGCGACCCGCATTCGCCGATCGACGGGAAATGGTGGGCGCACATGGGCTGGATCTTGATGGGAAAGTCGATGCACCATGACACGACTACGCTGGCCCGCTACGTCCCCGACTTGGCCAAAGATAAGTTTCATGTCTGGATCACGAAGTATCACTACGTACCCATGATTGTGCTGGGCGTGATCCTGTTCGCAATCGGCGGACTTCCGTTTCTGATGTGGGGCATCTTCATGCGGACGGTGGTTGGTCTGCATGCCACCTGGCTGGTGAATTCGGCGACCCACTCCTGGGGCACGCGGCGTTTCACCACGCGCGATCTTTCCACTAACAGCTGGTGGGTGGCTTTGCTGACGTTCGGGGAAGGCTGGCACAACAATCACCACGCGCATCCAACAGCGGCCCAGCACGGCTTTACCTGGTATGAGATCGATATGAACTGGTACGGCATCTGGGCGCTGAAGCAACTGGGCCTGGCTTGGGACATCAAGCGGGTGAAGCTAGCTGATCTGGAAAAAGGGCTCGTGGCTACGCCGAATGGACAGCTGGTTACTGCTGCTCTGCCGCAAGTTTTGGTAGCGGGCGACTGAAGAGAGGTGTTTCCGAAAAGCCCCGACCAACCTTGGTCGGGGCTTTTGTTTGTGTGCCGAGCATGCTTGACAGCTTGGAGGTGAAAGTCCTCTACCCAGTCTGATGGAGACGAAGGGTTAGCAAAGCGCAAGGGTGAAACAACACTCGCCGCGAGGCGGGGCCTGAAAGAAGCGCGGA